>QFCE01002524.1_pt1 | contig 35826 bp, 40 predicted proteins | sample 5346091 | NCBI WGS metagenome assembly QFCE01 (sample SAMN09062252, study PRJNA434731) | Human gut metagenome, whole genome shotgun sequencing project. | isolation source: stool timepoint A chromium assembly | host: Homo sapiens | collected 2015 | reverse complement strand
AGTACCGTAATTTATTGGGATATTTACCGCAACAGTTTGGATATTATCCAGACTTTACAGCTTGGGATTTCCTTATGTATGTTGCGGCATTAAAAGGACTGAGTGAAAAACAAGCTCATAAGAAAGCAACAGAATTGTTGGAAGCTGTTGACTTAGCAGAGAAAAGAAACCTCAAAATCAAAACTTTCTCTGGTGGTATGAAACAACGTTTAGGTATTGCACAGGCGATGTTGAATAATCCACGCATCTTAATTTTAGATGAGCCGACAGCAGGTCTTGACCCAAAAGAGCGTGTCCGTTTTCGTAATCTGATTAGTGCATTTTCTAAAGATAGAATAGTTATTCTCTCTACGCACATTGTTTCTGATGTCGAGTTTATTGCTGAGGACATTATTATGATGAAAGACGGTCAGATTCTCCATTTTGGAAAAACGCAGGAAATTACCACAGAAATTGACGGACAGGTATGGGAATGTACAGTTCCGACCAGTCGTGCGGAGCAATATTCTGAAACTCTGAATATAAGCAATTTGCGAAACATTGAAAATAATTGTACGGTTCTGCGTGTGATTTCTGAACAGTCGCCTATGGAAAATGCGATAAAGGTAGAACCTACATTAGAGGATTTGTATCTATTCTATTTTAAAGGAGTGAACGAATAATGAAAAATCTAATCAAGTTTGAATTACGAAAAATATTGACAAAACGCTTTGCGGTTATTTCTGTTGCTGCCGTATTACTATTGTCCTTGATACTGTCTTTTTCCACGCTTCACAGTATGTACGCATTTGACGGAAACGGTGCAGAGGAAACTGGAAAAGCTGCGGTAGAAATTGATAAGCAAATTGCATTGAAGTATGAGGGAAAGTTAACTGACAATAAAGTACAGCAGATGATGTCTGAGTTTAAGCCTACTCAAGATTTACATGGAATGAACGCAAAATACATTTATCAAAATGCTTTGCAGTCTTCTGTATTCTCCCATTTTGCTGATATAGATGGAAATTGGAACGGGTTAAGCGTAGCAGATGTATTTGGCGATAAAGAAATAAAAGTTGGGTATGTAAACGGTTGGCTTAGTACAAGCCAAAATATGGCGAAGATTTTTATTGTCCTTTCATTAGTAATTATTTTGCTAATTGCTCCTGTTTTCTCTGGCGAGTATGGTGGAGTGGATAACATTATTTTGACAAGTAAATACGGAAAGACAAAATGTGCCACAGCAAAAGTATTAGCAAGTTTACTTTCAGCCGTTTTCATAACGACTTTGGTTGTTATTTTCAATTTGCTTATTGCGGTTGCTATTTATGGAACAGAGGGGCTGGACTGCTCTATCCTTTTTGCTCCAATAGATTTTTTAGAAGGGTATATTCCGTTTAATATTACTTGCGGAACAGTATTAAAGTATCAAATCCTGTTGGCGTTTATGAGTGCAATCAGTGTAACAGGAATAGTTTTAATTCTGTCTGCTGTTTGTAAAAGTCAAATGATAGCGTTTGTAATTTCAGCAGCTATTCATGTGATACCGATAATGCTTCCTATCTCTGAAACAAGTGCATTATATCGAATTATTGTGCTGATGCCCCTTTTCTATTCACAGTATATTTCCATAATGTCTGTTGAACAAATGCACAATGGTATGCTTTATGCAGTATGGTCTATTCCTGTTGCGATTGCTTTAGTAGTAATAGGTTCAATCATTTCCCATAAGGCATTTTCAAAACATCAAGTAAGATAAGCTTTAAAATCAATATGAAGCAAGCCCACCAAATAAAAAAAACGGTGCTTTGGTGGGCAGTATAAACACGCCCAGACGAAAATTCAACTTCCCTCCGAACCCGTTTTCGAGTTTGGAGGAATTTTTTTATGCGATGGTCGAATATGACCGCAATGCTGCTCATCAGAAGCAGCTACTATTTACGGAGTGTCACAGTGGAGTGAAGATTATCTTTTAGAAAAAATCATCACTCACTCGTGGCACTCTTACATTTTACAAGTAGAGATTACATCTCTTAATTATAGATATGCTTACGCTTATTGCCGTAGAGGTCTTAGTACCTTTGCGGCTTTTTGCTTTTCTGTCGGTTGCCGTTCACCGCCTGCCAATCTGGATTTTTCAAAAATTCAGATTGGAGGAAACGATATGGCATACAACAAAGCCAAAGAAGAAAAGAAATGGCGGCTCTGGAAAGAAGCCGAGGAAAAGCAGTTGCGGAACTTAGGCGTTACTGAGGACGATATAGAACAGCTCCGTATTCACGATTGGGCGATTTTTAATTCAGACAGACGGTATTATCAGCGAGTGCAGGAAACAGGTACATATCTTGACGAGCTTGCTGAAGATACTACACAGCCCGAAGTCAAAACGGTTGAGGATTTTCTGGACAGCATCGAAAATCAGCACCTCTATCAAGTTTTGATTAAGGTGGACAGGCTTACATTGCAGATTGCTTTGATGAAGATACAAGGATATTCAACCCGTGAAATTGCGGTGTATCTGGATATTACTGAAAAAGCTGTTTACAGAAGAATGGATAGGCTCAAAGAAAAATTAAAAAAGTTTTTTGAGTAGAGGGGAAAATTGAATATTCCCACGGGCTACAGGGTGAGAGGACAAAAAACTCTTGCCCTGTTTTCCTTTGTGTGGCGAAAACGGGATTGCCCCTTGACAAATGAATACCCATTCGCCAAATACTTTCTCTTTGTGATTGTGATGAGCATAAGCGTGTGCAGCGGTACGCCACGACCTGCCAAGCGGCAGCGAGCGATTGAAAGGTGGTGAGCCTATCTTTACCGACTCAAAATATCGGGCAGCTCCCGATTTCGCCATAACCCACAAAGAGGATAATGATACTCCCGTCCAGTCACAGCCCGAGCGTGAAAAAAACGTCGCAGGCAATGAGGGCGGCTCTGTCAGAACGACAGTTGGGGTGGAACTCCCGTGGTGTCAGTTCGCTGCTGACCATTTGGCGACTTCCCATAGCATTTCGGGGTGTCGAGGACAAATTGAAATGCTCCTATCATATCAGCCAAACGAAAGGCGGTCATAAGAACAGAGATTTTGTTTATATTCTCCCGACCTTAAATACTTCCTTACGTTTGGCTGCCTACATAGGCAGAACATACCTGCCTAAATAAAATTGGGAGGTCAAACATAATGGAAAGAAAATTCAAGCGTGGAGATATTTACTACGCAAACTTAAATCCCGTTATCGGCTCGGAGCAAGGCGGAACAAGACCTGTACTTATCATTTCAAACGATGTCGGTAATAAGCACAGTCCTACGGTCATTGTCGCACCCATCACAAGCCGAATACACACCAAAGCAAAATTGCCGACGCATACTTTAATCAATGATTTTGAAGGTTTGGATAAGAACTCAATCATTTTGCTTGAACAGGTAAGAACGATTGATAAGCAGCGACTAAGGCAGTATTTGGGAATGATACCAGACGATATAGTGGCAAGGGTTGATAAGGCTCTTGCCATTAGTGTTGCATTGGAGAAAATGAAGGCAACAGATGTGTAAAAGGGACGAGAACGATAAATTTGCACATTGGTAAAAATGCGGCTGTATTTCTATAATTTAGAGTACAGCCGCTTGTTTTATAGCGGAGGTACTCATTATGGGAAATGAAAACTATATCCAAAATCCAAAATTGCAAAATGAACAGATGAAAGATGAAAACGAAGTATTTAATTCATTTATCAATGTTATGGTGCAGATAGTTGAAAAATACGGAAAGACAGTTTTGCAAGAATTGGATTGTGCTGCGTAAGTTACGCAGCCTTACATATCACATTTCCCTATAAAATTATGGAGGTGGTACGATGAACAGAGAAGGAAAGAAATGTGTCCTGTATCCGAGAGTAAGTACCGAAATGCAGGTAGACGGATATAGCCTTGAAGGACAAAAAAACGGATTAAAACGATTTGCTGACCGAGAAGAAATGGAAATTGTCGGTATCTATGAGGATGCAGGTAAATCAGGAAAATCTATTGAAGGACGACCTGCATTTAAGAAAATGCTTTCCGATATAAAAAACGGATTGGAGATAGACTATATTCTGGTTTATAAACTTTCCCGTTTCGGAAGAAATGCAGCGGATATTCTAAATTCATTAGAGTTTGTACAATCTTATGGAATAAATCTTATTTGTATTGAAGAAGGAATTGACTCGTCACAGACAAGTGGAAAACTTTTAATCTCTGTTTTGTCTGCGGTTGCAGAAATAGAAAGAGAAAATATCATTGAACAGACAATGAATGGACGGAGAGAAAAAGCACGACAAGGTGGGTGGAATGGTGGATTTGCACCATACGGATATTATCTGAAAGACAATCAGCTCTTGATAGAAGAAACGGAAGCTGAAGCAATCAGAATTATATTTGATAAATTTGCTAATTCTGATATAGGACTTGGCGGAGTAGCAAAATATCTTAATCTTCAAGGTATAAAGAAGATACCTCGTCAGAACGGCACATTGGAAACTTGGAGCAGTCATTTTATACGGTTGATATTAGACAATCCTGTTTATTGTGGAAAGATTGCTTATGGCAGAAGAACACGAGAAAAGGTAAAAGGTACAAAAAATGAATATAAGCAGGTTCATGCAGAGGATTACATTCTGGAAGATGGACAACATGAAGGAATTATCAGCGAGGAATTGTGGCAAAAGGTTCACGCAAAGCGTATGGCAACAGGAATTAAACAGCCATCCAAAATCGGTAAGGATAGGTCACACCTTTTGACGGGGATATTAAAGTGTCCCCTTTGTGGAAGTTCAATGTATACGAACAAACACGCTTGGACAAATAAAGATGGCACATACAAAGAGGTTTACTATTATATTTGCGGCAGAAATAAGCAGGAACGAGGACATCATTGTGACTATAAGGCATCTCTGAGAAAAACAGATATTGAGCCACTTGTAATTGAAGCTGTTAAGGAATTGGTAAGCGATAAGTATTTTGCAAAAGAGATTGAAAAGCGTATTGGCGTACAGACCGATACAACAGCTATTGATAAGGAACTTGCCAATTACGAGAGTAAACTGAAAGAAGTTGATTTGAACAAAGCACGTCTGGAGAGAGAAATTGATAATCTGCCTGTTGATACCCGCTTCAGAGAAAGAAAAATTCACGATATGACTTTAAGACTTGATGCCTTGTATGATACGATTGTAGAGTTGGAAGAACGGATTGAAGATGCAAAGCTGAGAAAAAGTTCTATCGAAATGGAAACAATCACTCTGGACAATATTTACAAGCTTATGCTGAATTTCGGAAAGCTCTATGATATAATAAGTGACGAGGAAAAGAAAAGCCTTATTACTTATCTCATAAAAGAAATTCAGATATATCCAAACGGGGAGTCAGAGCAGCCTTTGAAGTCGATAGAGTTTAATTTCCCAATATATCGGGATGGTCAAGAGGTAAGGCGGCTTTTGTGGGAAAAAGGTAATACCGTTGAGACAATTGCGCTTCTTCAGAAGAGTAATTGAAAACCGACGTTTGTTGTGGAGTAAAGTTGACAGCTAAAAATAAAGAAGAAATTTATAGCATGTTTTCGGATTATATGGAAAAGGAAACACAGATTTTTACTTCACAGAGATATGGAAGCATGATAAACTATTCATAGAAAACAATTGTGCCACAATACGAAAGAATTTTGCAATTACAGAGGTGTACCATATGAATGATAACAATAAAGAATATTTGGACAAGATTCTCAGGGAATTTCGTTCCCTGATTGATTTTTATCGTATGGAATACGACGAAGATTTGTTGTCTCTTTTTCAGGATTTTTGTTATCTGCTTATTGGGAGAGCATGCTATCAAAGAGAACAGGACTCTTCTGTAAAACATGATTATCTCAAAATGACCAGTGAGGAAGTGGAGGAATGGGTTTACAAATTCCAGAAGGAAATTTGGAGAGAAATGCGGGAAGCAGATTGGTATAGAGATGTCTTTGAATATCAGCTTTTTATAGAAAAGACTTCTATATTGCGTCAAATTTTGCAGGTTTCGGAAACTCTTTTAGATATTTGTCATAAAGTAGAAGATGAAGATTTTTGTTATAAAGCAGTCAGAGGAATGTACGAACTTTGTGTCTGTAATAAAAGAAATTCAGAACGGTATGTGTTACCAGATATCTATGTGAAAATTTTTGCACAGATACTAGATTTGGAGAAAAATTCAGATAGAGGCGGAGAAAAACTTTCCATTTTAGACCCTCAGGCTGGCACAGGAACCGTGCTGATTGCAACAGGACAATATTGGCCGAAGGCTGTGTTACGAGGATATGAATCAGATAGACAACTGAGAATAGGAGTGCAGCTTTTAAGCATTCTTTCTGGAAAGAGAATCTATCTGGAAAAAAGGGACTTTTTGCCTAAAGGAGCAGAAAAAGCTTACGATATTGTTTTTGCAAATCCTTCTTTTACAAATACAAAAGAAAGACTTTCTACTGAAATTCAAATTCAGATGCCAATTCGTGTCCAGACTAGGTATGGATTCTTCCTTGTACAGAGTGTTTTGGCTCTTGCATCGGGCGGCATGGCAGTTCTTGTTGTACCGGATAGTTTTTTGTTTTCAACAAAAGCAGAATTTGTGGATATTCGTAGATGGATGTTTACAGAATATTCTATTGAGGCAATTGTGTCCCTTCCTAAAAGCACGTTCCATTTTAGTACAGTGAAGTCCAGTGTTTTACTGATTAAAAATTTCAAGACACAGGCATCCCTTTTTATAAAGGAGGAATGGAATGAAAGGCATCCATATGTATTTTTCTACGACTTAGAAGCAGAATCAGATGGGAGCTTAATTGATATATGGAACCAGAGAGAGTATTTATTTGAACAGTGGAGAGAAAAGACAGAGAATTTTCTGGAAAATTATAACTTGATTCGGACTCCTGGGAATTGGGAGTTTCAGGAATTCTGGTTTGCAGAAAGAAAATCAGTAGAAGCCTCTGGATGGAATTTACTGCCAGAGTATTATAAACCAGCTAAGAGACAGGTGTTGGATTTTGAAGATCCACAACAGATATTAGAAGATCTGATTCAAAAACAAAAGGAACTTCTTTCAGATATGGAGGAACTTCTTGTGGAGGTTCGTGGCCTATGAGTAACTGGAAGAAAAAAACGTTAAAAGAAGTAGTAAAATTATGGGTACGTGGATCCACACCAAGACGGAATAATAAGGACTACTATTGTGGGAAAGAGGGAATTCCTTTTGTACGTGCAGGGGATTTGCGAGGGGGAGAACTGAAAGAAACAGAGCTGTATCTTACTTGGGAAGGAGCAGAACAAGTGAAAGGAAGGGTGCCAAAGGGTGCTTTGCTTTTGTCTGTGTCCGGGACCATTGGAAAGACTGCAATCGCTGGAAGAGAAGTCAAAGTAAATCAAGCAGTACAGGCTATGGTGTTTGACGAAAGTGAGCTCCTGTCTGAGTATGTGTATTATTATTTTCAGTTTTTCAGACCTTGGTTAGAAGAAAGAGCGAATACAGTAACTATTCCAAATCTGACAAAGACAAAATTAGAGCAAACTTCAATTCTTTTCCCTTGTTTGGAGGAACAAAGATATATTGTAGGAATTATGAAACATGGGGAACAACTGTTGGAGAAGCAGGGAGAAATCAGGGAAGTGCTTCAAAAAATTCTTTACCAGGCTATGTATCACCAGGTAAGAGAAGCGCTTGCAAAAAAGCAGACCCTTCCACTAGGAAATTTTTTTATAGAACCTATTTCCGATGGGAAGGATGTGGAGGATAAAAAAATTCAGAAGCGTATCCGCAAATGATGGGAGAACTGCTATTCCAGAAACGCAAGGATGAAAATGAGACCCATTTTTGTATACTTTCTAAAGAACAACAGAAAAAAATATATAATCCTGATGCTATATGGAGAGTGCGGATTCATAAGGAAAAGTTAATACCAGAGTTTCTGCTCTTATGGGTATATTATGGAAGGGATTGCTTGGGCATTGATTTTTACGAAGGAAAACATCTTATGAATCAGAATTTCCTTATGAAATTTCCGGTGCCGAGGGTTGCTATGGAAGTTCAGAAAAAGATAGGGAACCTTGTTAAAAGAGCAGAAAATATAGATAGAAAATTAGAGGAGCAGACAGAGGGGGTGAAGAGGTTATATCATAGCTTACTATATTCCTCTTTTACTGCCTTTTTATCAAAGAATTTTCGTAGATGGAAGGAACTGGAGGAGCCGGATGAAGAGTTATTTATCCAGTATTATCATTTAAAAAAGAAAGAAAAACTAGAAGAGAATGTTGGAAAAGAGACAGAGTGGAGACAGTTTCTTTCTGGAAAAGAATGGGAAGTTTTTAATGATTTATCAGATTTTCAGCAGGGAGTTCTGGAACTTTTTGCAAATACAGAAGAGCCAATGCCTATACATACTGTATTCCAAATGTTGAGTAGAAAACAACCAAAAGTTTATGGAAAGCATACGATTCAGGATGCTAAGGCAGCAGTGAAAATTTTAATGGGATTAGGATTTTTAGAAAAAACTATTCCAGAAAAAGTTATGTTGGGGGAAAGTTTCTTGATGGATTCGAGAGAAAAGCCAGTGACCATACAGAAATATAAATCGTTGCTGAAAAAGGAGGAACTATGAAACTGGAATACCTATATCTGGACGGATACAAAAGTCTGAAAAAAGTTTCCTTATCTTTTAAAGAACAAGAATCTTCTGCATCTGTTAATTTTTTAATTGGACAAAATGGATCTGGAAAATCAAATCTATTGGAAGCAATAGGATTGATTTTTTCAAGAATTATGCAGGAAGAAGTACCTGGATTTGAGTTTAAAATCAGATATCGTATGCCAGATGGAACGATTATTCAAGTTATGTCAGATATACAAGAAAAGATGGATGGAAAACTTAGAGTAGAAATAAAAAAACAAGGTGAGACAATTCAGACAAACAAAATTCCAAATGAATATTTGCCGGATAGAATGGTTTCCTATTGCTCTGGAGCCAACCATTCCATGGAAGAAATTCTCTTAAAATCCAGTAAAGAGGCGTTGGTAGAAGAATTATATGATTTGTCTCTTTTAGAAGAGGAGGCTGACAATCAGCAGGTAAATAAGATTCTGGCATATTGTGAACAATTGGAAAATAATCCAAAGGTTCTTTCTCTGGATGCAGAAACCTCAAAATTTATTTTGCCAGTCCTTTTTTCAGTTTTTCCGTTGGATTTATATGAGAAAGATAACAGAAAAGAAGCATGGGAATACTGTAGATTAAGAGAAATGAGCCGTCCCCGTCAGCATAGACACCTAAAACGAAAGAATTCTATCCTGTTCTTAGTTTTTCTTGATTTTCCTCATTTTTTTATCCATTCAGGCTGGCAGGATACTCTTTTCTAGGCCTGCTGTGCCTGTGTGGGTTTTGGCTCAAAATAAGCTATGCTGCTTTCAAATCCTTCTCATGTTTTTGATAGTACTCCTCCGGCGTCAGATATCCGTTTGCTTCATGGATCCGTTTGCGGTTATAAAATATCCATATATATTCAAATACTGCCGCTTTCGCTTCCTCCCGGGTATGGAAATGCTGTTCATTCAGCCACTCCTGCTTAAGCTTCCCCCAGAAGCTCTCCATCGGCGCATTGTCCCAGCAGTTCCCTTTGCGGCTCATGCTACTGATAAAACCATGGGCTTTGGCAAGCTTCTGATATTCCTGTGAACAGTACTGACTTCCCCTGTCGGAATGCAGGATACATCTGGCTGTAGTTTTCGTATGGCTGATTGCATCCTTAAGCGCGGATATCACAAGCTCCTTCGTCATACGCCCATCCATCGATATCCCGACTATCTTATCTCCGCAAAGATCCATAACCCCTGCAAGGTACAGCCAGCCTTCATCTGTCGGGATGTACGTAATATCGCTTACCATTTTCTGTCCGGGTCTGTCTGCCGTAAAATTCCGGTTCAGGATATTTTCCGCCACCGGAAGGTTATGACCGGAATTTGTTGTCGCTTTATATTTTCTGTGACTTTTTGACTGTATACCGTTTTCACGCATGATGCGCTCTATACGCTTGTGGTTGACCGGTTTTTCTGATTTCCGGTTTATTTCATGGGTTATCTTTCTGGTGCCATAAGTGCCTCGCGACTCCTCATGGATTCGGATAATCTCTTTCAGTAAAGATTCATTCTCTGCACATCGTCGGTTTTTGGAGCGCTTCCGCCACGCATAATAACCGCTTTTTGAAACCTGAAGCCACTGCGCCATCTTTGCGATCCGATATTGGGAGCGGTGCTGCTCCATATAAAGGTAACGGATCACTTCAGGTTCTTTGCAAAGAAGGCGCTTGCTTTTTTTAGGAATTCATTTTCTTCTTCCAAATCTTTGATCCGCTTTTTTAGTGCCCGCAGTTCAGCATCTTCTTGATGGAGATTGCCGCTGCCTACAAAGGGCTGTGCCGGATGTTCTTTAAACCGGGACATCCATGTGTATAGGGTATTTACATTGATTCCGAGTTCCCTTGCTACCTGTGCCGCCGGTATCCCCGACTGTACACGTTTACATGCCTCTTCCTTGAATTCGATACTGTACGTCTGTGCCATAATTCATCCTCCTGACTTTCTGGATAGATTATACCACTCGTTCTATGTGTCTATCAAATGGGGTATAAGGCAAAATGCTGCTAAAACGAATGAGTAGGAAGATGATTCCTTCAGCATTTTCCTTTCGAGTTCACAGGGAGGTACTGGAACGTTCAGGGGATCTTCCACAGCTGAATCTTTTGGAAAGACTGCTTGGAGAGGGGAAATCAGAGAATGGAATGAAAGCAGACTATATAAAACATGGCTGGTCATCTGGTCAGACAGGAGAGGATGGAAGCCTTTTGGAAGAATCTACGGCAGTATTTTTGTTCCAGAAAATGGACGTAGACCTTTCTGAGTCTTATTTTCATCCTGGATTGCAGCAATTTTTTGGCGGGAATCCTTTTATGCTTCTTTCAGTACTCCTAACTGCTCACGAATTCGGTGTTATTGACAACCTGGAATTCTTATACAAAATGGAAAATGAAAAGGGATTATATAGTCTGGAAGCTTTAAGCGATGGAGAACTCATGTGGTTGGCAAGAACTGGACTGGTATTGATGGCACAGCCTTATTGCGGGGAAAATACGTTGTTTCTATATGATGAGCCGGATGTACATTTTAATGATGACTGGAACAAAGATTTTATGAAAATTCTGTATGAATTAAGTAAGAATACACATCATCAGTTTCTGATTGCTACCCATTCGACTTTGCTTCTTACAGATGCCAGACAAGAGCAGCTTATGCTCATACATCAGGTTCCAGGAGAAAATACAGAGGTGCGTCCAGCGGGAATTTCTACTTTTGCAGCCCATAGAGATACTATTGCCAAGGAAGTTTTTCATGCAAATGCCATTGGAAGCTATGCCAGGGAAACGGTTCAGCAAATGATGAGAGAGAAAGATAAGAAGAAAATGGAGGAGAACATTGGTAAACTAGGGCCAGGATTTCAGCGGTTTCGTTTATATGAACAGTATTACCAATTGTTTGGCGAAGATTCTGAATTGAGGTGAAAATAATGTTTTGGGAGATGGATAAAGGAAATCATGAAAATACTCTAAAAGAGATTAACGAATACTTGCTATCCTTCTTTCAATTTGCAGCACAGTCTGCCAGTACTGAGTTTCAAGAGTCAGAATGGATTGCTTTTGCCGGAATACCTGGGAAATGGTTGTATCTGGTTTACAAAAGAGACGCAAAAAATGGAAAAGAAATGCATAGCGCCATTGACCAGCTTTTTCTTTTAGAAAGAAGAGAAAGAAAAAAGATTTACAAGGCCATTGTTCATGATCATACTTTTTCCAAGGAACACACAAGTGAGTTTAAGCTGGAAAGCACGGCATTGAAACCAGAATATCATAAAATTTTAAAAGGTTTTTATTTGTATTTTTATAATATATCTTTATATTCCAGCCAGTTTGAGGTAAGGGGAAAGAAGTTTGGCAGGAAAGAGCTTGCTGAAAAGTTTTTTGAAGGGAAAAATGCACCCTTAAGGACAGTATGTCCAGTATGTCTTCAATCCATGACAAACGCTGAGAAGGAAGACGAAATTGAACATTATTTTGGAAAAGCTGTTGTGCCTTGTTTGGCTTTGCATCCGGATAATCTGTATTTCTGCTGCCCTACTTGTAATAAGATTTATAAAGGAATCCGGTCTCCTTTTTATAGAAAAAGCCAAGATATACGAAAAATTTTTCTTCCTTATCTTGATGTGATTCGAGAACAGGTAAAGATTGAATTTACACATCATGAGAATCAAGACGGAGTAAAATTGGTGCCAGAGAATAGAAAAAAGGCTTACATAGAAGAAAAAATAGAAGCAGTAGAAAATATTTTCCAGTTAGAAGAACGCTGGTCCGGTATGTTGGAAGTTTATTTTTCTGCTCTGACAGCAGAATACGAAGCTTTTGGAGCTACGGATATAGATAATTTGAAAAAAGAGATGGAAAGGGATCTAAAAAAAGCAAAAGCTAAAGTAAAGGTATGTCCCAATCTGTATATAGAAACAGAATACTTAGAATGGTTATATCAGAAACAATTGAAAGCCTTTTATTCAAATATGAAGCAAAAGGATGATAAACCAGTGATTGTACAATAGGGGTGACAAAATGAGTCGTGGAATTGGAGCACGTGCTAATCTCGTTTTAGAAGATGAAAAAACAGTTATGTATGAATATGGCGGTTACAATTTGAATGAACCTGAGTATAGAAATGAAGATCACGTATATGATGGGACAATAACGATTTCTCGTGACTGCTTTGCTGAACCTGAAATTCATGAGAAATTAAAAAAGATGCCAAGTGGAAGAAAAAAACTAATCATCAAGCGTATTCCAGTCAGTGTGGATTATCCGCAGATGATTAGCGATGGACGAATTATTATTGAGAACTGCAGTAATTGTTGGCAGTGTACACCGGATGAAAATATTGATGTGATGGCATTACATATTCTGTTTTATCTGTTTAGACAGTACCAAGAAGAAGGAAAAATGCCAGAGTACATCAGTTATAATGTGTAAATACAAAATCGAGGTCATTGTGCTTGGTCTATATGGAGTATAAAAAGAAATCATAAATGGGTGTCGTGTTGGCATCCATTTTTTATATGGAAAACTATCTGTGCCGAGTTTAAAGATATGGCTAAGGGCAAATTTGCAATAAAATATTGACAATATGCATATGGGAGAATAGAATAAACAGAGGTTATGTAAAAAAATAGAAATAATTTTCATAAAAAAGAAATAAAAAGGGTTTTATGGAGAAAAAACATGAATGAATATGAACATAGAAGGAGCTCTGGAAATAGTAGCGCCCGACAACCAGGGAGGCAACGCCCAAGGAACGGTAGTACCCAGCACTCCAGGGGTCAACAGCCAAGGCGCAGAAGCTCGGGACAAGACACGTCCAGACGGGTAAGGACTGCCTATGATGCAGGAACCTCTACTTCCTACAGACATAGGAGTGGTCTAGAGGAATGTCTGGCGCTGGAAGAGGAAAATGAGAGAGAATACCAGGAATATCTGGAGCGGAAACGTAGAAGGGCTATTCAAAGACGGCGGGAGGAACAGCTTAGAAAACAAAAAATAGAGGTGATAAAAAAGCTGTCTGTCGTAGGAATTGCAGCAGTGGTGCTGCTCTTTTTTGGATATAAGCTGTTTTTTTCAAATCCAGTATCTAAGAAAGTTACTGTGGAAGCAGGAACGAAAGACCTTAAAGTTTCAGACTTTTTGAAGAAAAAGGCAGATGCAAAATTTGTTACAGATATGTCAAAAGTGGATTTGAATCATGTTGGAGAACAGGAGATTGTTATTGAAGCCAAAGGGAAAAAGAGAACTTGCAAGCTCATTGTCAAGGACACTACACCGCCAAAGGCGAAAGCAGAGAATATGACCATTGATATCGACGGAGACTTGAAGGCAAAAGAGCTGGTGACAGATATTCAGGATGCCACAGATGTGAAATGTAGCTTTGAGAAAAAGCCGGATTTATCGAAAAAGGGAAAAGTCTCTGCAACTGTTGTGCTTACAGATGAGGGAGGGAATACTGCGAAAGTTTCATCAGAAATCAAAGTGATAGAAGATAAGGAAGCACCAGAGATTAATGGTGTAGCGCCTCTTACTGGATTTGCAGGTGACCCGATTTCTTACAAAGCAGAGATTACAGTAACCGATAACTGTGATAAAAAAGTAAAATTGGAAATTGACAAAAGCGATGTGAATCAAGAAGAACCTGGTACATATGATGTCATCTATACAGCCAAGGACAGGGCAGGGAATAAGACAGAGGAAAAAACAACTATTACCATTAAGGAAAAACCGGAAAACTATGTGGAGCCGGAAGAAGTAGAGAAAGAAGCTGATGAAGTCCTGGCAGAGATTATTGATGATGATATGACCCAAAAAGAAATGGCAAGAGCCATTTATGATTGGACAAGAACGAACATAGGTTATGTGAATAGTTCAGAAAAGGAAAGCTGGACCAACGGGGCACATCAGGGATTTACTACAAGACAAGGCGACTGTTTTATTTTCTTTGCTACAGCCAAAGCACTGCTGACTCAGGCGGGAATTCCAAATCTGGATATTGAGAAGAGTGACACGAGTCATTCCAGACATTACTGGAGTTTGGTGGACGTAGGAGATGGTTGGTATCATTTTGATACGACTCCAAGGCAGGGAGGAGGAGAGTTTTTCCTGCTTACAGATGAGGAAATTTTGAATTATTCAAAGGCTCATAAGAATAGTCATATTTTTGACCAGAGCAAATATCCTGCAACACCTACAGAAGATTCTTCTGTTGATTAGGAGGCGAATGGTGTGACATTAGGAATTTTAGGAGGGCTTGGTCCCATTGCAACTGCATATTTTATGGAACTGCTGATTCAGATGACAAAGGCAGAAAAAGACCAGGATCATTTGCAGATGATTATTTATAACATGCCCCAAATCCCAGACCGGACAGCTTATATCCTTGGAAAATCAGAAGAAAATCCTGTGGATGAAATGATCAGGCTGGGAAAGCAGCTGGCTGTACAAGGGGCAGGCTGTATTGCTATTCCCTGTATTACGGCTCATTACTTTTATGAGGAATTGTCCAGAGAAATTCCGGTTCCTGTACTTCATGGAATACAGAAAACCGTACTGGAAATACGAAACAAAGGTATTCAATCTGTCGGGATTATGGCTACAGATGGAACCATTCAAAGTGGTATTTTTCAGAAAGAGCTAGAGTCCATGGGGATGGAAACAGTGATTCCGGAACCATTGTACCAGCAGGATATTATGGATTTGATTTATAGGGATATCAAAGCAGGATTACCTCCTGATATGGACAAATTCAGGAGGGTTTCCAACCACTTAAGAGAAAAAGAAGCTGGGGTTCTGGTTCTTGGATGTACAGAATTATCTCTTATAAAAAAAGACTATGATATTGGAGATGGGTATGTAGATACCCTGGAAGTTCTGGCAAAATATGCCCTGAAACAATGTAAAAAAGAAGTGAAAGAACCTTATGAAAATTTGATTAAGGTATAAGGAGAAAGAAAATGCAAAGAAATATTTTGGAATACTTGGAACATACAGTAAAGCGGGTTCCGGATAAAACTGCATTTGCCAATGGAGAAATGGGGATGAGCTTTCAGGAAGTATTTGATGCTTCCAGAAGTATAGGAACCTGCCTGCTTGAAAAAGGCTATGAAAAAGAACCCATTGTTATTTATATGAAGAAACATCCACATATGATTACTGCCTTTTGGGGTGTGGTGTATAGTGGCTGTTTTTATGTGCCTATGGATGAAGAAATGCCGGCGTTTCGTATTGAACTGATTTTTCAAAATCTGAAACCAAGGGCTGTGATTTGTGATGAAAGCACCAGAGGGCTCATTGACAGTTTTCAGGATTTTGAGGGAGAAATTCTTCTCTATGATGAGATGATTCAAACTCCTGTGAAGGAAGAAGCATTGGAAGAAATCAGAGACAAAGCTATTGATACAGACCCTATTTACATTGTATTTACTTCTGGTTCCACAGGTATTCCCAAAGGTGTGGCAGCCTGTCACAGATCAGTGATTGATTATGTGGAAAACCTCACAGAAGTTCTTCAGGTAACGGAGGATTCTGTGTTTGCAAATCAGACGCCATTGTATTTTGACGCCTGTTTAAAAGAGCTGTTTTCTTCTCTGAAATACGGGGCAACTACCTATCTGGTGCCTAAGGAATTGTTTATGTTCCCGCTGAAATTAGTGGAGTTTTTAAATGAGTACAAGATTAATACGGTATGTTGGGTGGTGTCTGCCCTGACCATGATTTCATCCATGAAAACTTTCGACAAGGTAATTCCAAAGTATCTCCATACTGTAGCCTTTGGAAGTGAAGTATTCCCGATTAAACAGTTCCATTTGTGGAAACAGGCCCTTCCAAATGCCCGTTTTATTAATCTGTACGGACCTACAGAAGCGACAGGCATGAGCTGTTATTATGAGGTAAACAGGGATTTTGAAGAAGGAGAGAGCATTCCTATTGGCCGTCCTTTTAAGAATACGGAAATTCTGCTTTTGGATGAGAAAAATCAGATTCCGGCTCAGGGAGAACCTGGAGAAATGTGTATCCGGGGAACTGCTTTGACACTGGGCTATTACAATAATTTTGAAAAGACGGATGAGGTTTTTGTACAGAATCCTTTAAATCCTTATTATCATGAATTGATTTACCGTACAGGTGATATTGGAAAGTTAAATGAATATGGAGAACTTGTTTTTATCTCCAGAAAAGACTATCAGATTAAGCACATGGGACATAGAATTGAGTTAGGAGAAATTGAAGCCCATGTGAATATGAATGAGGGCATTCGCAGCGCTTGCTGTATTTATGATAAAGAAAAGGGCAAAATCATTCTCTTCTACACAGGAGAAAGAGAAGTGAAAGATCTGGTCACATCTTTGAAGAGTACCCTTCCAAGATATATGATTCCCAATCAGGTCTATGCTCTGGAAGAAATGCCGCTGACAGCTAATGGTAAGATTGACAGAAACAAATTAAAAGAAATTTACCAAGAGAAGAAAAGGAGAAAATAAGTATGGAAGCATTATTAGAAATTTTAAATGACCTGCACCCAGAAGTGGATTTTGAAACCTGTAACACGTTAGTTGATGACAAGATTATTGATTCTTTCGATATTGTCACCATCATTTCAGAAGTAAACGAAGAATATGATGTCGTAATCCCAGCGGAGGAAATTATTCCAGAAAATTTCAACTCTGCTTCAGCACTGTATGAATTAATCTGCCGTCTGGAAGATGAATAAGCGAGGTTCTTATGCTTTTTACATCATATAGTTTTATTGGATTTATTACCATTGTTTTTTTATTATATTATCTGCTTCCAAAGAAGTGCCAGTGGCCACTTCTTTTGGTAGCCAGTTATGTGTTTTATTTTCTTGCCAGCCCTTCCTATTTGATTTTTATAGGAGCAACCACAGTGTCTGCTTATCTAGTAAGTAGGAAGCTGGATAACCTGCAAACAGAGCAAGAAACCTATTTAAAAGCAAAAAAAGGTGAATTGAGCCGGGAAGAGAAAAAGGCTTATAAGGGAAAGGTGAAAGCCAAAAAATGGAAATGGCTTTTGGTGTGCCTGTTTTTCAATCTTGGTATTCTGGCAGTTTTAAAATACACCAATTTCATGATCGCAAATATCAATGGAATCCTCAGTGCTTTTCACAGCGATGGACATCTTTCCTTTGTGAATCTGGTGCTGCCTATGGGAATTTCCTTTTACACCTTTCAGACCATGGGGTATATCATTGATGTATACCGGGGCACCAGTAAGGCAGAGAAAAATCCCTTCAAACTGGCGTTGTTTGTATCCTTTTTCCCGCAGTTGGTGCAGGGACCTATCAGCAGATTTAATGATTTATCTCAGTCTCTGTTTGAACAGCATAAGTTTGATACCAAAGTGGTTGGATACGGACTTTACCGGATTATCTGGGGATATTTCAAGAAAGCAGTGATTGCAGACAGGATTCTTACTGCAGTAAATGCAATTATTCATGACCCGGAAACCTATCAGGGCGGATTTGTATTTGTGGGAATGCTGTTTTATGCATTAGAATTGTACGCGGACTTTACCGGTGGTATTGATATTACCATTGGTATTGCACAGACCATGGGAATTAAGGTGACAGAAAACTTCCAAAGACCTTATTTGTCCAAGAATATTAAGGAATACTGGAAGAGATGGCACATTACCATGGGTACCTGGTTTACAGACTATATTTTCTATCCCATTTCGGTATGTAAGCCTATGCTGAAGCTTTCCAAGTTTTCCAGGTCAAAATTTGGAGAAGCAATCGGAAAACGTGTGCCAGTGTACTTATCTTCCTTTGCAGTGTGGTTTACCACCGGTATCTGGCATGGGGCAAGCTGGAACTTTATTGTCTGGGGACTTATGAACTTTGTAGTGATTATGATTTCCCAGGAACTGGAGCCTTTGTATGGCAAATTTCATAACCGTTTCCATGTGAAAGATAAGAAATGGTACGGAGCTTTTGAGATTATCAGAACCATTCTTCTTATGAGCTGTCTGCGTATGTTTGACTGCTACAGGGATGTACCGTTGACTTTTAAAATGTTTGGAAACATGTTTACCAATTTCAATCTGGCAGACTTAAATGCAGAAGCATTTCTGGGACTGGGACTTACTGCAGCCGACTATGCGCTGTTGTTTATCTGCTTCCTGGTACTTTTGACAGTGAGTCTGGTACAGGAGAAAAAGGGAAGTGTCCGGGATTTGATTTTCGCCCGTCCTGCCTGGTGTAAGTATGTTGTATTTGGCATTCTGGTGCTGGCTGTTCTTATATTTGGGGCATATGGCATTGGATATGATCAGAGCCAGTTTATTTATAATCAGTTTTAGGAGGAAGGAACAGGATGAAAAACAAAAAATTTCCAAAATGGATTGCTCCGGTAGCATTGTTTATGGTGGTGATGTTTACAGTGCTGTTCTTTCTGCAAAAGCTCTTAATGCCAAAATACATGTCTGACATTGTGGAAGGGGCACTGACAGCAGAATATTATGAGGAAACTACAGACCATGAGGTGATTTTTGTGGGAGACTGTGAAGTGTATGAAAACTTTTCTCCCATTACCTTATATGAAGAGTTTGGGATTACCAGTTATATCAGGGGAAGCGCCCAGCAGCTTTCGTGGCAGTCTTATTACATGCTGGAGGATACTCTGCGTTATGAGAAGCCCAAGGTGGCGGTTTTCAATGTGCTGGCTTTAAAGTATGATGAACCTCAAAGTGAGGCGTACAACCGCATGACCATTGATGGAATGAAGTTTTCTTCTTCCAAATTAGGGGCGATTCAGTCCTCCATGACAGAGCAGGAAAATATGCTGGATTACCTATTCCCCATTTTGCGGTATCATTCCAGATGGTCAGACTTATCTTCAGATGATTTTAAATATATGTTCAAAAAAGATAAGATTTCCCACAATGGCTATTACATGCGTGTGGATGTAAGGCCGGCAAAAGGATTTCCGGAGCCGGATAAACTGGCAGATTATACCCTGGGAAGTAATGCCATGAAGTACTTGGATAAAATGAGAGTTTTGTGTGAAGAAAATGGCATTGAGTTTGTACTGGTAAAATCACCCAGCCTGTTCCCTCACTGGTATGATGAGTGGGATGAACAGATTGAAGCATATGCCGAAAAATACAATCTGGATTACTTTAATTATGAAAAAATGGCAGAGGAAGTAGGCATTGATTATAATACCGACACTTATGATGCAGGGCTTCATCTGAACCTGGATGGGGCAGAGAAATTATCCAGATATTTTGGTACTTATTTGAAAGAAAATTATGACCTCACAGATTATCGTGAGGACCCCGAATACGAAAAAGTTTATGAAGAAAAAATCCAGTTCTATGAGGACATGAAAGAAGCACAGTACAAAGAACTGGAAGAGTATGGAGAAATCATTAATTATTAACAGGAGGGAAAATACAATGAAGAAAATGAGAATGTATGCAGCAGCAGCTATGTTAGTCATGGGACTTACCCTGTCTGCCTGTGGTGGAAGTGATGATTCAGACAAAGGAAGCAAGGAAGCTTCTGCAAAAACAGAAAGCACAGCCAAAGGGGGATATTCCTTTACCAGCGGTTCTGTGAAGGTAGAAATGGGAGCTGATGCTTCTAAGGTTGTAAAGGAACTGGGAGAAGCAGATGACTATTTTGAATCCGAAAGCTGCGCTTTTGAAGGCCTGGACAAGGTTTACACTTATCCTGGCTTTAAGTTAAACACCTATCCGGTAGATGACAAAGACTATGTATTGTCTGTAGTATTTATGGATGATACGGTAGAGACAGAAGAAGGAATCTGTATCGGCAGCACCAAAGATGAGGTGACAGAAGCCTACGGTGAGCCTACTGAAGAAAAAGGTTCTTCCATGATTTACGAAAAAGGTGAGACAAAGATTACCTTTGGAGTAAAAAATGATGAAGTTTCTACAGTAGAAATCAGTGCCATTGTAGAGGAATAAAAATAACATAGAGTTATCAAAATGAAATCTCCCTTTGTTATGAGAAATATGCATAGCAGAGGGGGATTTTTCATTGGCCAGGGATGCTGATGTAGAAAAAGAATTGACTTTTGGGTGGAAAACATATATACTCATATAGGTGATTAGCAATAACTAACCACTTACTTTTGAGATAATGGTTAGTTTTGACTAATTTTTAAAAATACAAGGTGGTGAAAAATTGAAAAAAGTGCTTAATTTAGGATTACTTATTAGTTTTATAGTAACTATGATGGCTCCGCTGACAGGTGTGTATATTCATAAACTGGCTTCGCTTCTTTTTCTTGTGTTCAGCATACTTCATGTATCGGTTTATGGCAGAAGGATGAACAGAAGAGGCGGGTATTTGATGATAATTCTTGTAATTGCATTTGTAACAGGAATACTTGGTATGATATTGGACCAATTTTCTGTGATACTGGCATTTCATAAAGGAATTTCTATTGTTGCCATGTTCTTTTTGGCTATTCATATATTTCGATTTCATAAGAAGATTTGGTAAATTCTTTTGTAAAAAAGTACTTGAAAAATGGAAAAAAGCCTGGAAAAACTTTGGGTATATTATGAATTGTGGTAGAGTATAAAACGTGATAAAATCTATTTAAAAGAACAATCGTGTTGCAGGGTGGCTTGACCTTCATTTTATTATACATAGAATGGGGGTGGTGCTGATGAAACATTTTGATTTCAAAGATTTAATGTCTTTTGGAATGTTCATTTTGTCACTGCTGACATTCATTTATTTGATTTGTCACTGATGATATAGAGCATAGAAAAACCACCCCGGAACTGATATGATACCCTCAAGTAGGACACAAAAATATAAAAACCTACTTGGGGGTATTTTATGTCCAGAAAAAGTAAAATTGATGCAGTAAAAAAAGTAGAAATCGTAGAACAGTACCTGAACGGAGAACTTAGCCAAAAAGGCGCTGCAAAAATGTGCGGTGTAAATAAGCGGAGTGTTCAGGATTGGATCAGGATCTATAAAACAGACGGACCAGAAAGTTTACTGTCTCCTAAGACAAATAAACGCTACTCAAAAGAATTGAAATTGCAGGCAGTTCATGCATACCTTTCCGGAGAGGGATCGTTAGATGAAATATGTGTAAAATTCGGAATCCGACAGCATTCTCAACTTTCAAGTTGGATCAAGGCGTATAATGAAGGTAAGGAATTAAAAGAACTTACCGGAGGTAGCGCTATGAAGAAAGCAAGAAAAACAACACTGGAGGAACGAATCTGCATTGTAAAAGACTGTCTTGACCATGACCGGAATTATGGGGCAATGGCCTTGAAGTATGATTGTTCCTATCAGCAGGTCCGAAATTGGGTGGAACGGTATGAAAAAATGGGAAGTGCCGGTTTGGAGGATCGGAGAGGCCGGCGGATCGGCTCTAAGCCAAGCCGCACTCCAGAAGAAGAATTACGGGACCGTATCGCAGAGCTGGAACGTAAAAATAAAGACTTACAGATGGAGAATGACCTGTTAAAAAAAGTAAGGGAATTAGAAAGGAGGGATCGCTTTCTTTAATACATAAATTATGTGAATATCAGGCAATCAGGGAACTGTCCAAATCAAAAGGATATCCGGTCAAACAAATGTGCAGATACCTTGGAATTACTCGTTCTTCCTATTACCGATGGCTGAAACATCCCAAAAGTGACAATGAGATCAGGAATGAACAGATTGCCGATATTATCAGGGAAATACATCGGCTGCATCCAGATATGGGTTATCGGCGTATCCGTGATGAACTGGCTGTAAATTATGGGATTCCGGCCAATGATAAGAGGATTCTGAGAATCTGCCGGAAAATCGGAATACAGTCATCTATCAAATGGAAGCCGAAGAGCTGTACGAAAGCAGACAGGAATCCCTCCCACATTGCGAAAAACTTTCTTCACCGGGAGTTTCACGCAGATAAACCGAATGAGAAATGGCTGACAGATGTAACAGAGTTCAAATATTATATAGGGGTAGAAGTACACAAAATATATTTAAGTGCGATTCTTGATCTGTGCGACCGCAGGATTGTCTCGTATAAAATCAGCGCGCATAATGATAATGCCCTTGTTATGGATACATTTGATCAGGCGGTAACGGCAGAGCCTGATGTGCATCCGCTTTTTCATTCGGACCGGGGATTCCAATATACCAGTCAGGCATTTTATAGTCGGCTGAAGAAACATCATATGAAACAAAGTATGTCCAGAGTTGCACACTGTATTGACAATGGACCAATGGAAGGATTTTGGGGAATTTTAAAACGGGAAATGTATTATGGGAAACGCTTTACATCAAAAGAAGAATTAATCCAAGGCATCCAAGACTATATTGAATACTATAACAACCGACGACTACAGCGTAAGTTACATATAATGACACCGATGGCCTTTCATGAACTTACGTTGAAAGCAGCATAAAAATACCGCCAGCCGGTTAATAGGCTGACGGAGAAAAATTTATTATTTTTCATTGTCCTCTTGACGGGTAGCACACCAAACTTTGGCGAGTGAAGAGGTGGCATTTCTATGTTCATTTTTTATTACTGGTCAACCCACCTTGTGGGCGGTTGTTCTTTTTACATTTATACTATATCATAATTATAAAGAGGATTCAATAGAAACAAAAATACATTTTGCTGATTAGATAAAATAGATATAAACAGCAAAAACAACAGAGAGGCGGCACAGCAAACATGAACTATAAAATTGCCTTGCTTTTAAAAAAACATTACCGCAATTTTTGCGAGGAAAAAATCAAAAGTAAACCTGAAAATATGGAACTAGACTATTTTTTATATGATACCCTTGAGGAACTGCTTGATATTTTCAGGAAAATCTACCACAAATATGACGGATTTTATGTAAGTGGGCTGATTCCTTATCAGGCAATCCGAACTATGGGAGAAGAAGGCTGTGAGGCGTTAATCGAAGTGGCAAATGTGGATGTTGCAAATACATATCGCATTTTGATACAGCATTTAGTAGGAAAAAATGCAGTGCGCCTCTCCAGGATTGGTATGGATTTCCTGAGATTTGAAAGTGATTTGGAAGAGGTAATTCTCCAGGACAGGTTTGCACAAGTGGTCCATGGATATGAGGGAAGATGGAAAAATTTTAAGACCATTGAAGAAATTGAAGCAGAGGAAGAAGCTGTATCAGCATATTACAGAAAGCAGTGTGAGAACAAGGAAATTGACTTGATTATCACCTATTTTTACAGTGCCTGTGAGCAAGTAAAGGAATTTAAAATTCCATGTTATTATGTATATCCGGGAAGCCATGCATTCTGGCAGTCCATGGAAAATCTGAAGAATAACATTGCTTTGCGCAGAATGGAACAGGATAAATCAGCGGTTATCTGTATTGATAAAGAAGAAATGCGGGAAGAGAAAAAGGATAAATTTAGTCAGTTTGAAATAGAGCTTTTAAACATTGTCCAGGATTTTAATACCAGACATTTTAATCAGATGATTTTAAAAGACGGGCATCATAATCTGGAATTGTACATGGATTTTGCAGAAATGGAGGCTATTACCAGGGGCTTTACAGAATGTCCTCTTTATAAAATCTTTGTAGAGAAAATAGACTTTTCCGGTTCCGTAGGATATGGTGTTGGAGATAACCTTTATCATGCAAGAATCAATGCTATTAATGCCAGTCGCTATGGGAGAAATGGAGGAAAAAATACAGGTGGGAGTTTCTTCATGGATGAAAAAGGGAATCTTACAGTATTAAAGAATGGAACCGCAGAAAAAACAGTGAAAATTTCGGAAGAGTACATAAGAACCATAGCAAATGAAGTAAGACTTTCCGCAGAAACTATTGTACGGATTATAGGGGTCATGCATTCACTGAATACAGATAAAATTACCTCTCATGATTTGGTATATGGCTTGAATATTTCCCTGAGAAATGCAAATAAGTTCCTTTCTAATATGGAAAAATACCAGTATGCGAAAGTGGTTGGTTATAAGCGGATTGGGAACAAAGGGCGTCCGGTCCGGGTTTATCAGTTAAAGTTGAAATATGATTTTTAGAAATAAGAAAAGGCTGTCCATGGACGGGTGCGAAACCATGGATAGCCTTTTTGGCAAATGCTAAAATACCATCGTTGCAATGGCAATTAATACTCCCTGGGTTACAAGAAGAGCTAAGAAGATGGGTACCACTAATTTCCACCATTTTTCAATCTTAACGCCTGCAATACCACACATAATAGGAGCCATAGCAGTAGGCCAGATGATATTGGAAAGACCATCACCGAACTGGAAGGCAAGTACAGCTACCTGACGGGAAACCCCTACCAGGTCTGCCAGCGGCGCCATAATTGGCATACTGGTCACAGCCTGTCCGGAACCAGATGGAATCAGGAAGTTTAATAAGGTCTGAACAACCAGCATTGCTTCCGAAGCAATCCAGGCCGGGAATTTGGTCAGAGGAATGGAGATGCCGTATACAATGGTGTCAATAATATGACCTGATTGAAGAACCACCAGAATACCTCTGGAAAATCCGATAATCATACAGGCAACAGCAATATCTGTAAAACTGGCAGCCATTTTTTTTGCAATGGTATCAGGTCCCCAGCCCATAATCAGAGCAGAGATAATGCCCATAATTAAAAATACGCCGGACAAATCTTCAAAATACCAGCCTTTTACTTTTACACCCCAGACAATCACAACAATCCCTACAGCAAGTACGCCTAAAACTAATTTTTCACGAATGCCAAAAGGATGCTTTTCTACATCGTCAGGATTCATGGCAAGATGGCTGAAATCATCTCCGTATACATAGCTTTTCGTAGGATCAGCCTGAACTTTTAAGGCATAGCGAACCAGCAGAACAGATGCCACTATAATCATAACAGCGTGGCAAATGAGGCGGAATCCCACGCCGGACATAGGCTGAATATCTGCAATAGCCTGTGCCATACCAACAGTAAAAGGATTCATAATTGCTCCACTGTAACCAAGCCCAACACCAAGGGCTACAATTCCAAGTCCAACTAAGGCATCATATCCCATGGCAATGGAAATTCCCACAAAAATAGGAATGAAGGGAAATGCTTCTTCAAAAACGCCGATAGTGGAAGACGCACAGCCAAGAACCAGAATAAAAACAGGTATGATGACTGCCCTTGCTTTTCCTTTTAATATTTTTAAAAGTCCGGCAACAAGACCATTAAAGGCTCCGGTTGAGATAATCAGACCAATAGCGGCATAGGCGATAAATACGAAGAAAATCACATCTCCGCCATTCATCATACCATTGTAAATGGCTTTTATGGTGTCAAAAATTCCAACAGGTGAAGCTTCTACAGTATGATAAGTGCCGGGAACAACAACTTCTGTACCGGCTTCATTTACCTGACGGTCAAATTCACCTGCAGGAAGAATCCAGGTGGCAATAGAGCAGATAACAATAATTGCTGTAAGAAGTACAAAAATGTGTGGTAATTTAAATTTTTTCTTTTTTTCAGTATCCATATGTAATCATCCCCCTTAGTCCGCTAATCTGCTTGTTTAATGCTTAATTCATTTTTCCATGCGTCATAAACTCTTTGACGAAAAGTTTCATCATTTAAGATTTTTAATGATAATTCTACCAGGCTGCAGGCACCTTTTTTCATGGCTTCATGAGCTTCCGGCTTTAAAGTGGCATCCCGAAAGGCTCTGGTATGTAAAGCCAAAGGCTCATCTGTAATGGACAGAAGCGCCTGAATAGAAGGGCAGCGGTAGCTGACATTTCCAACATCAGAGGAACCGGATGCAGGTGGTATATCTTTTACTTTTAATCCGTAACTTTCCATAATAGTGGTAATTTCTTCTTCCATAGGGGCATTTCTTACCATATCCGCAAAGTCAGAAAGACCAAAGCTGAGTTTTACCGTACAGTCTAGTGCCATAGCGGCAGCATTGGCACATTTCTTAATCATTTCATCTGCTTTTAGAAGTCTTGCCATGGAGGAGGTGCGGAATTCCATGCGGATTTTACAATAATCCGGAATAATATTCGGAGCCTTGCCACCATCCAGAATAACAGCATTTACATGAATATCCGGTGTGAAACATTCTCTTCTTGCATCAATTAAATCCAGAAATTTTCTTCCGGCAGCCAGGGCGCTTTTTCCATCCCAGGGTGCCATAACAGCATGAGCTGTCTCACCAAAAAATTCCACTACATAGCAGCGAAGACTCAATACATCCATGTCGGCAACACAGAAGCCGCCGGGATTACTGTGCATCATAACTGCCATATCCATCTGGTCAAAAATTCCCTGCTCAGCCATTCCGATTTTTGCACCGTTTTCTTCCTCTGCCGGTGTGCCGATAACATAAATTTTCCCTTGAAATTCATCTTTGAGATGATGCATAGCCAGACCGGAAAGAACGGAGAGAGAGCCATGAAGATTGTGCCCGCATCCATGGCCGATTTCAGGCAGCGCGTCATATTCAGCAAGAAATGCAACAGAAGGTCCGTCACCATTGTCAAACTCCGCGCAAAAAGCAGTATCGTATCCGGCATAAGGATAAGTTACATGAAAACCAGCATGCCCCAGGATTGCTGCCATTTTCCGGCTGGACTCATACTCCTCATAAGGAAGTTCCGGATGTTCTGCCAGATCCTGGCTGAGTTTCACTGCTTCATCCAAATATGCACACACTGCATTTTGAATTTTGTTTTTTAACTCTTCCATCGTTAAAAACTCCTTTCTAAAATAAATGAACAACGTAGTTCTTGAAGAGACTTTAACCTGATAAAACAAAAACAATTAAAGCATACTTAAAGAATTTTTGATGTGATGATAGTATAACATGTCATTATGCTAAAAACAAGAGGGAATATAAGCGAAATTTTGTTTAAAAAGATTTCGCTTTTGGGATAGAACGGAGGATGATTTGGTAAAATATGATTTAAATAATTGAAATAAGAGTAAAATTTGTAATGTTTTGATTCATGTTTTGGATGTGTTGTGCTTTTTAAAATCATAATATGAAAAAAAGTATCATAAATAAACAAAAGTATAGACAACTTTGTTTTGTAATGTTACAATCGCTTTAGCAATTGAGAGATAAAAGAGTGAAAATATACATATTGCACAAAGTGAGGTGGGAAAATGCAAAGTGTTATTTTGAAATTCAGGGAATATTTACCACAATCAAGTTCCACAGAACGGGGGGCTATTGAGTATTTAATGCAAAGACCAGAAGAAGTCGCAACCATGAGTATTCGGGAGTTTTCTCAAAATGCTTTTGCTTCTCCGTCTACGATTACGAGACTCTGCAGGAAATTAGGGTATGCAAAATACAGAGATTTCCAACAAGCGCTTATGTATGAAAATGCTCTGAAAAAAGAAACAATCAGTGAGCAAAACTGTGAAATTCATAGAAGTGATACCATGGAGCAGCTTGTGGACAAGTTGATTTTTAAAAGTATCATGTCTTTGGAAGATACAAAGCGTCTTATTGAACTGGAAGTGTTGGATAAGAGTGTAGAGCTTCTGATGTCATCAAAAAGAATTGCTTTTTTTGGAGTAGGTGCCTCTCAGTTGGTGGCAAAGGATGCCTATCTGAAATTCCTAAGAGTGAATAAGCCATGTATGGTTAGCGAAGATTTTCATGTACAGTTGGTTCAGGCCCGTAATATGACCAGTGAAGATGTAGGAGTTATTATCAGTTATTCCGGTCTGACTTCTGAAATGGTGGAATGTGCGGAGATTATGAAGGATGCAAATGTGCCATTGATTGCCATCACCTGTTTCCATGAATCTCCTTTATCCAGACTGGCGGATTACAACCTTTATGTATCTGCTACGGAATTTGAATTCCGCACCGGTAGTGTACAGTTAGTACACTACTAGCCGAAAAAAATACCGGTGATTTCACCGTCATTGTTAATCTCAATCTTTTTAATAATAGACCGCCAGAACGTTCTTTTTTCCTCTCTGGATAATCCTTCGTAAATCTCCTTAAATCCATTCTGCATCATATGCTCCACCAGGGAAAAATCCGGCGCCTTCTCTTGTTGTTCGTCCGGGATGTTGGCCAGGGCAGCAGAGTAGATTTCATAATCTTTCTTATAATCTTCCAGGTCAATCAAATCATTCACATACAATTCTTTCAGCTTCGTTAATTTGTTTTTAAGAGCTGCCTTTTCAGCCTGCCTGGAACTGCGCTCTTTCGCTGCCGCATTGACAGAATATGCAATCTTACATTTTTCTATCTCAGATGCAAGGTTATTCAAAAGCCAGCGTTCAATTTTTTGCTCGTTTTGGCTGTGATTATGAATACAAAGACTTCGCTTAAAATGCTGATTGCATCTGTAATAATAATTATTTTTCCCGTTCTTATATCCAACCAAATTATGCTTACATTCTGCACAGACAAGGAGAGAAGTGAAAAGATATATACGTCCGGATGGGGAAGTTTTTCCATTGCGTTTCATAAGCTCCTGGATGTGGTTGAATTGCTCTTCGGATATGGCAGCAGGGCAGAAGGAAGGGTTATAACGCCCGTTTTTATCATATACACCAATGGCCAGCTTATCTTTTAACATGCGGCTAAAAGTAGCTTCGCACCAGTTTAGTCCGTATTTGTTGCGGATGTAGGTAATAGTACCTCTTTTAGTAACGGTAGCTTCGTAGTGGTCAAATGCATCCTTTAAAATAGCAGCTTTCTCAGGGATGATTTCCAGCCGTTTTTCTTCGTTGATTCTGAGCCAGAAAGGCACACTTCCGGACACAACAGTACCGTTCTGTATTTTGCTGTCAAAGACAACGTTAATACGCTCCCCAGTCTGATCGGCTTCGTTCTGGGCAATAGACAGCTTCATGTTTATGTATAGCCTGCCACCAGCGGTGGAGGTATCGTATTGCTCCTGTGTACAGCTCCAATCACAGTGATTCTTTTCCAATACCTCCATAACCTTGTAATAATCACCTACATTACGGAACCAGCGGTCTAATCTTGTGCAGAGGATGCGGTCTATTTTTCCTTCTTTCACATCCTCAAGCATCCGCAGAAATTCCACACGTTTATAAATTCTCTTCCGGGCAGTCTTAGCGGCATCTACATAGATTCCGGCAATGGTCCATCCCTGTTCTTTAACATACTGCATAAGGTCCTCTTGCTGTGCTTCCAGGGACAAGCCTTTTATAGCCTGTTCGTCTGTAGAGACGCGGATGTATAAAGCCACTCTCAAGGGCATGGTTTCTAGGTTTCTTGCTAAATTATTCATATGTTGCACCTCCGTATTTTTAAAAATGGGTATAAAAATAACAGCCAGCGAACTTTTGTTCCGCTTGCAAGGCTGTTCCGAAGATGATACAATATATTTGCTAATTATTGGTATATCTTCGGATATATTTCAAACCGTCTGGTGCGCCAACACTGGGCGGTTTTTTCTAATTGAAATTTGATTTATTTCAGAAGACCATCTAGTTCTTCCTGATTTTCTGTTTTTATTTCATCAAAGGATTTGCTTGCGGCACTGAGTAAAGTATCTGTATCATAGTCATAAATATCAAAAGTATATGCTGTATCTCCGAATGACCAGTACAAGTGCCCATTGTCTGCATTTTCTATACTTAAAACAGTCCAAGGCTGTGGGTATTTACCTTCTAATTTCTGGCATGCGATAGTTATATTCCTACCAAGAGAAGAAGTATAATTTATAGTTGCATCAATGATATCTCCAGTTTTGTTTGTTTCTATTTCTACAGTATCAGAAGAGAGGCTATCGGATGCTGTAATTTCAGAAAGAGTTTCGTTTGCAACAGCAATTAGTACAAGTGAATCTGGCGTCTCATTATCTGCATTTTCTTCGCTTGCCACACCATCATTTGAGGTTGGTGTATCTACTTTGTCCATGGTATTGTCTTGCTTTTCAGTGTTATCTGCATTAGCAACTGAATCTGAATCAAAAACATAAATATCATAAATATTTCCGATTATACCCCACAAAACATCTGTAGTTCCATCAGCTTTCAAGAAATCTATTAAGCTGTCTACTTCACCAGACACTGCGACCTTGTCCCCTATTTTGAGTTCGCCAAGATATTCGGGATTATACATAAACGTGATGTTTTTATCTTCTTGACCAGAAAGAGTAACAACGGTATCGTAATACGAATCGCTAGGAGAATAATTTACAGTATCACCCATTAATGACATTGCGTTTTCAAATTCTTCAAGCGACTGTATATCACTAACTTCCCCTTGTATAACCGATTCATTATCTTTAGTGCTGACATCATCTAAAACTTCTGCGACATTATTATTATATTTTGTATCTATATTGGCAGGAGAAATAATTTTAACACCTGACAATACTCCGTAATATTTATCTGGGTCAGAAAATGTGCCTGTTACAACAATATTTTCCCCTTCTTCTATAAAGATGCTATTATTTGGGGAATCATAATCCAAAATACATATAATGGAATATTTTTCATCAGAAGAAGCTACACAAAAAGCCGCCATTAAATTCTCTTTTTTCCCGCGCAACGTAATTTCTTTATCATATGGGAGGCCGGTTTCTTTTGAACATTTTTTATAAAGAGAAAATCCTTCTTCCCCCATCAATTCCTCTTCGGTTAAATATTTACTTTCTTCTTCAAATATTTTTTGGGTTTCTTCGTAAAGTGCGCCAAACTCTTCAATGTCATATTCTACATTTGAATGCTTATCTTCTCTGCATCCAGAAAGAGCAATTACTGACAGCAGTAAAATTGCTGATATTTTCTTTTTCATTTTTTCTCCTTTGAATTATATGTAACTATCATGGAAACAATATCCGATAAAGGAGTTGTAACCATGAAAATATTATTACAGGAATATATGTACAGTAAAAACTTAACAGTACGCCAGATTTCCGCCGCAACCAAGATACCGAAATCGACGATTTCTAATATCTGCAATGGTAAGCGAATACCACGTATGGACACGATGGAACAACTAGCAAAGGGGTTAAAAATAAGAATTACAGACTTATTTGATTCCCCTTATAAATAAGTGTCCACGTTTGTGGACAAATTACAAAATAAAGCAATTTTTTACCTCCCAATTTCGTATAATAAGTATAAGGATAAAAAACATCACTTAATGCGAACAAATGTTCTTGAAACTATGGTGTATATGTAGTATAGTATAGAAAAGAACAAATGTTCCCAAAAGAGGGAGGTATACATATGACAAACGAAGAATACAAGAAACATATCAAAAAAATGATTGACAAAATCAATGACATCAAGATTTTGAAAAGAATTTATGAACTTGTACATTATTACTTTGTCAAAATGTAAGGATTGCGGCACCAGACTTATTCTGGTGCCTATCTTTTTTGAAAGACATTTCTAAGCATATTCTTGATTGCTGCTCTGGCTTCCGCTGGAAGTTTTGTGTATTCTTCTATCAGAAGACGGTCTTCTTCATCTAATCCATATTCCTCTGCAACATCATCTAATATAATGTCAGGGACGGATATAAATGGTTCGCCTACTTCCTCTGAGAGCCATGAGTAATTAACCCGGAAGGTCTTACAAATTAATTTAAGAACATAGTCTTTTATATCAACTCTGCCACGTTCCCAGTTATTTACAACATCACGACTAACGCCTAGAGCACTGCCAAAAGCATCTTGAGACATTTTTAATTTATCTTTTCTGATGCTTTTTATTCTTTCATGTAATTCCAATATTTTACCACCACCTTTTAATGAAATTATACAACTATAAATTGAGTATGTCAACTCAAAATAAGATAAAAATACAGAAAAAATGTGTTGACAAACTCAATAATGTGATATAAAATGAGTTTAACAACTCAAAGAAAGGAGAAAACAAATGACAGGACTTGAAGGAAGAATCAAAGATGTAGAAGAATTTGCCGAAATCTTAAAGAATGTCAAAGGAACAGGAAGAGAGTACAAGGATTTTGTTGCTGGCGCTATTGCTGGTGTACGGATGGCCTGGGGCATGGATAGGGAAAAGAAAGCGGGGTGAGGAAGATATCAGATTGGCAAAAAGCATTGATGATTACATTTTTTTGGATACTTATACAGGTATGTGAAAAATGGATGAAAAAGGTAGCACCACACGACAAAATTTACCCGTTTTGGGCAAACCTTGTCGCTATGCTAATGACATTTTACTTTATATTTGTTTAGAGGAGTCAAAAGAATTGTCTTTGATAAAAAGCTCTTTTGATAAAGCGGAAGAAAGCATAGAAAAATCGGAAAGAAAGTATTCTTCTACGTTTTCTTTACAAGGACGAAGAACTATACGCTCAACAAATTCAGAAATAGATTGCCTACAAGTATTGGTAGAGCAAACTGACATAGAGTAGTGCGCAGAAGAATAAAGAGCTTCTAAGGCTTTCCGGTCACTTGCATCAGAATGGTATCTAGCGGCGGATTTCATTAACTCCGAAAATGCGGCATTTTTAGCATCATATTCTTTTTGGAAACGAGTTTCCTCAAGATGTTGTAATAATTCCATTTTTTTAATCTCTTCAAGATGGTTAAATTCAGCAATCCGAAGTTTTGCAGTATTTCGATTATTTATTATAGCAACAAAAATCGGAGAAAATACAGCTGATAAAGCGAGGGCGATAGAGAGAATTATTGATAGCGTAGACATATTTAAAACTCCTTTCATAATACTCAGCCATGGCAGTGGCCTGTAAGTAAATTATAGATGGGAAAATATAGAAAATCAAGAAAGAAGGTGAAAAGATGTGGATTCCAAAGGAAGAGTTAGACGCTCTAAAGGAAAGAATATCTACCTTAGAAAAGGAGCAAGTAGCGGTCCGTAGTTATATAAGGACCTGTATTGAATCGGACAAGGAATTGCTTAGAGTTGTGAAGAAGCTAAACAGTGATTTTAACAGTATTATCCAAAATAACGAAAGGTAAGAAAAGCATTTATACGAAGGGAGGTAAAACCATGGAACAGACACAAAAACCAGCAGTAAGAATCGAAGGACAGTTAAATCCAAGATTATTTGCAGAGACCATGGCCAGGATATTTTCCAAGAAATACGGAGTAAAAGTAACCGTGGAAAGTGTGGAGAAAATTGGGAATGAAAAGACAGCATAAGAAATTAGACAGGGAATCCGCCGTTAATGCGGTTCTTGGGACAGCGCTGGTGTTCAATACAGTCTTTCAGATTCCGGAAGGCGACCCATTACTTTTACAGGTATACGGTGTAGGTATCGTGTTCGTAATGCTGTACAAGCTGTTTGAGAACGCCAGGAAGCTGGAAAAGAGAATTAAAAAAGTCCGCCAGGCCTAGGAACCCAATAGCGGACTAAAACAAATAAACACACCTTCATTGTAAGGTGTGTGAAGGGAGGATGTCAAGATGTTTTGGAAAATAGCAGATGAACTTTATGCATTGTCAAGGAAAGTGCTTAAAGAAACGAAACACAGTATCCATTTCGAAATCAATGAAAGGGCCATCCACGTATGGATTGAAGAAAATGGAAAGAGAAATAGAGCTGGCTTTGATGGGATTTACGATATTTATAACAGAGATATCTTGGAAGAACTGTCACTGGACAATTACGAAGTGGCAAGAAAACATTTGGAACGTTTATTAAAGGAGTATACATAATGGGAGAATTTGTCAGCCTGGAAGAGGACATGCTGCATGTCTTTGAAGAGGTCCAGCGAGTAAAAGAGAAATACGGGATAAGCTCTCTTACTTTAGAGAGCAACCGGTATACAGAGCGTTTCCATGGTTCCCATGGAGGAAAAGGAAATTTTCTGGGAGAACGGGAACACCGGTACGCAAGAAACCCCAAGAAACATTTTATACAGATAAAGTAAAAGTCCAGAGGCTGCAACCTCTGGACAAGCTATACATAGCTAAAATCGACAAATAAAGTATAGCATGTATGGCTTGGAAAAGCAAGAAAAACAGCGGCTGAAAAAGCCGCTTTAGACTTGCTAAGTTTATTACAGTTTCGACCAGGAGGACAGAAAATGCCATACATGAAGATGATGTGTAAGGCTGGGAGAACAAAGGAGATTGCTAAGTTTTACACATACTGGTTACAGCCAAAGGGAAGAAAAAGGAGTAAAAGGGTAAACCCCACAACAGAGCAGCAGCAGAAAATAAATGACAGGCATCTGGTGCGGAGGCTGACAAGATTGTTAAATGCCAATTTTGACAGCAGTTGCTGGTACATAACCTTTGACTACAAAAAAGAACAGAGACCGGAGAGTGCGGAAGTGCTGCATAAACAGGAACAGAAGTTACTCCGGGATTTAAGGAAAATCTATAAGAAAGAAAATGCAGTCTTTAAATATGTCTGGACAGCAGAAGTAGGAAAACGGGGAGGCACCCACATCCACATGGTAGTAAGTTCTATAGATATCCGACTTTTAAAGAATATCTGGCCTTACGGATGGACAACCATAAAACCCATGGACAGCTCCGGCCAGTACCGGAGGCTTGCAGAGTATTTTATAAAATATTTCCAGAAGACCAGGGACACAGACGAACAGATTCAGAAGAAATCCTATAACCCAAGCAAGAACCTCATAAGGCCTGTTCCAAAAACAAAACCCATGAAAGGCAATAAATTCTCTTATGAGATAAAAGTCCCAAGGGGATGGTATCTGGACAAAGACAGCGTGCGGCAGGGAATCACTGCGGATGGGTACGAATTTATGTATTACACACTGATAAAGGAGGGCGGGTAAATGAAACAGGTAAGCATCTACCTGGAATGTGATTGTACAGCATTCCGGAAACATAAAAGAATCTGTGGCTATGTCCTGGAATACATAAAGAAAAACGGGGACGCAGAGACAAGGGAAGAATTCCGGGCGGCAGAAGGTACTTACCACAGGGAGATTCTGCAAACCCTGTCAGAAGCACTTGGACGCATCCGGGAACCCTGTACCATCTGTATCTACAGCCAGGACGCTTTTGTCTGCAACATGCTCACAAAGAAACTGCCGGAGTGGGCAGACAACGATTTTACTTCAAATGGAAAGCCGATTGCCAATCAGGAAGAATGGCGTACTGTCTGGGAAAAGATAAAGATACACAAGGCCAGCACCTGTATCGGGAAACACTCCTATACAGACTGGATGCTGGCAGAAATGGAGGAACGCTTTGAAAAAAAGAACAAAGAAACAAAAGAGCATCT
>QFCE01000992.1_pt1 | contig 36018 bp, 33 predicted proteins | sample 5346091 | NCBI WGS metagenome assembly QFCE01 (sample SAMN09062252, study PRJNA434731) | Human gut metagenome, whole genome shotgun sequencing project. | isolation source: stool timepoint A chromium assembly | host: Homo sapiens | collected 2015 | reverse complement strand
CTTCCAGATCGAATGGTTTTTTAAGGAGGCAGAAGCGTGAATCAAATTGAAACAAACCTCAAAACCTGCATCATAAACGCGGTGAAACAGGCTTTTGATCTGGATTGGGAGAGCGGCGACGTCGTCATCGAAATCCCGAAGGAAAAGATCCACGGCGATTACTCGACGAATGCGGCGATGCGGCTGACAAAGCAGCTGCGGCAGAATCCGCGGATGATCGCGCAGCAGCTGATCGATCATCTGGATCTGAAGCAGGGCTCGATTGCCAAATGTGAAATCGCGGGTCCGGGCTTCATCAATTTCTTTATGGAGAGCGCAAGTCTGGCGTCGGTGATCGGCGTCGTGCTGCAGGAAAACGAAAACTACGGACGTTCCGACGCAGGCCAGGGATTGAAGGTCGACGTCGAATATGTTTCGGCGAATCCGACCGGTGATCTGCATCCGGGCCATGCCCGGGGAGCGGCGATGGGCGATTCCGTCACGCGGCTGATGAAATTTGCGGGCTATAACGTGACGCGCGAATACTATGTGAATGACGCGGGCAATCAGATCCGCAACATGGCGCTGTCGCTGCAGGCACGTTATCTGCAGGCGTGCGGGATGGAGGCTGAGGTGCCGGAAGACGGTTACCACGGCCCGGACCTGATTAAAATCGCGCAGGATCTCAAACAGGAATACGGCGAAGAGCTGGCGCATAAGGATAAAGCAGAAACTTATTCCTTTTTCCGCCAATACGGACTGCAGGCCGAGCTGGCGAAGCTGAAAGCCGATCTGGCGGCCTTCGGCGTTGAGTTTGACGTCTGGACCAGTGAACAGAGGATTTATGACCGCGGCATGGTGGACAAAGCGCTGAACACGCTGAAAGCCCAGGGCATGACGTATGAAAGCGAGGGCGCCCTGTGGCTGCGCACAACCGATTTCGGCGATGATAAGGACCGCGTGCTCGTCAAGAGCGACGGCAGCTATACGTATCTGACGCCGGATATCGCGTACCATGTCGACAAGTTTGACCGTGGCTATGATAAGCTGATCGATTTCTTCGGTGCCGATCATCATGGCTACATTGCCCGGCTGAAGGCGGCGGTGCAGTCGCTGGGCAAAAATAAAGACGATCTGGAAGTGGACATTATCCAGATGGCCCGGATGGTGAAAGACGGCGAAGAATTTAAGATGTCCAAACGGACCGGCAAGGCCGTTGCCTTAAAAGATCTGGTCGAGGAAGCGGGCGTCGATGCTGTCCGGTACTTCTTCGTTTCCCGCGCTGCGGATACGCACATGGATTTCGATATCGACATGGCGAAGAAGCAGACTAACGAAAACCCGGTCTACTATGCTCAGTACGCTCACGCACGGATGTGTTCGATTCTGCGCTCGGGAGCGGATATCCCGCTTGCGGATCATTACGAACTGATCACGCACGAAAAAGAACTGGATCTGCTTAAGCATATCAATGAATTTGCTTCTACGGTCGCCGATGCCGCCAAAACCCGCCAGCCGCACAAGATGTGCAATTATATCACCCGTTTGGCGCAGCTGTTCCACACGTTCTATGCGGACTGCAAAGTCCTGGACCGGACGAATCTGGAATTAAGCGCTCAACGTCTGGCGTTGGTGAAGGCTTCTGAAATGACCCTGCGCAACGCACTGACGCTGATTGGCGTCAGCGCCCCTGAAAAAATGTAAGAAAGGACTGTTTCAAAGTGTCAAATCGTTCAATGACTGATGTTGCTTATCAACTGTTAAGCAAAAAGAAAAACAGCGTCACCTTCAACAAGCTGTGGGATGAGGTTTCTCAAATCATGGGTTATTCCGAAAATGTAGCGGAACGGAAAATTGCCTCGTTCTACACATCGATGATGCTGGACAACCGCTTTACTTCCCTGGGCAACAACAAATGGGATCTGCGGTCGCGGCATACGTATAACGAAACGCACTTTGATACCAGTGCGATCGTTCTCGAGGACGACAATAACGACGAGCTGGACGAACTGGACAGCTTCGAGGAAGAGGCGGAAGTGGAAAAAGTTCCGTTTGAAGAAACAAACGAAGAAAGCTTCTGATGGAGAAAGGGCAGCGCAGTCTGCCTTTTCGTTTGGGGAAAGCCAAGTCTGACTCAGTGAATCAGAGGATCAAAGAATAGTGAGCTTAAGTCATGATGAAGGAAAGGTGAAGCCAATGAAAACAGTTGTCTGGGATTGGAATGGAACGTTATTAGATGATGTGGAAGTCTGTATTGAAACGGTCAACGCGATGCTTCGTCAAAGGAATCTGCCGACGCTGGAAAGCGTGGATCAATACCAGAATGTGTTCACGTTTCCGGTGATCGATTATTACCGCCGGGTCGGCTTTGACCTGGAACGGGAAAGCTTTGAGGCGTTATCGGAGGAATATATGCGCGGGTATCATGAACGGGCAGTGCGCTGCGGGCTGTTCGCGGACGCTGAGCCGGGGATCAAGCAGCTGCGGGAACAGGGTGTGCCGTCGCTGATTCTGTCCGCTTCCCGGCAGGATCATCTGCGCATGCAGACAGAACAATGCGGCTGTACGGAATGGTTCAGCGATCTGATCGGAATATCCGATATCTATGCCAAGGAGAAGCTGAGCGCCGCGCAGGCGTGGCTGAGGAAAAATCCGCAGCCGGACCGGGAAATGATCATGATCGGGGATTCCCTGCATGATGCGGAGGTTGCGGAAGCGCTGGGCTGGGACTGTATTCTGATTGATCGCGGTCATCAAAGCCGCAGGCTTCTTGTCACTTCCGGCAAGCCGGTCGTGTCCAATATTCTGGAAGCAATACCGCTGATTTTAGGTTAAATAAACAAATTTTGCGTCATTTCTTTATTTCCTGGGAAATGATGCTTTTTTATTGTAAGTAGAGAATTGCTTTACTTTTCGATAAGCTAAAAAGCCATGACGATGAAATACAATGCTTTTTTCTCCTCAGAAAGCGAATCAGCTTTGACGTTGAACCTTGAACGGTGATAAGAAAGAACAATAAAAAAAGGAGATCGGAATCTCCTTAATCAGATCAGATTTATGCTTACGACGCTCACCGGTGATACAATCTTTTCTTCTGATAAACCGGCTCGCAGGTCAGATTCATGCCCAGCTTTTTGAATGTCGACGAATCCACTTCCGAAAGCAGCACAGTGGAATGAACTTCGCAGTCTTTCAGCTTTTTCAGCTGCTGCATCGCCAGATGGGATACCGGGTTGTTCGTCGCGGCAATCGCCAGGGCGATCAGGATTTCATCAGTATGTAATCTTGGATTATGATTGCCGAGATGCTGGACCTTCAGCTTCTGGATCGGTTCGATGACATTGGGGGAGATCAGCGGGATGTTGTCGTTGATGCCGCCGATTTCCTTTAATGCGTTTAACAGCGCGGCGCTGGAAGCGCCTAACAGATCGGAGGTTTTCCCGGTGATGATCCGACCGTCGTTTAATTCAATGGCGACGGCGGGTGCTTCGGTTTCCGCCGCTTTGTTTAAGGCGGCGGTGACAACTTTGCGGTCTTCCTTCACAATCCCGGCCTGATTCATGATCAGTTCGATTTTCTGAACGGATTCTTCGGTCGCCATATCACGGCGGTAATCGCACAGCGCCTGATAGTACCGGCGCAGAATTTCATCCTCGCTGGCCCGGCATGCCGCTTCATCGTCGATGATGCAGTTGCCGACCATATTGACGCCCATGTCCGTCGGCGATTTGTACGGGGATACGCCCGCAATCTTTTCAAATAAAGTATTCAAGACGGGGAATACCTCCACATCGCGGTTGTAGTTCACCGCCGTTTCGCCATAGGCTTCAAGGTGGAACGGGTCGATCATGTTGACGTCGTTGAGATCCGCCGTCGCCGCTTCATAGGCCAGATTGACCGGATGCTTTAACGACAGGTTCCAGATCGGAAAGGTTTCAAATTTAGCGTAGCCCGCTTTGATGCCGCGCTTGTAATCATGATACAGCTGCGACAGACAGGTTGCCATCTTGCCGCTGCCCGGCCCTGGGGCAGTGACGACGATCAGTTCGCGGGTGGTTTCGATGTATTCGTTTTTACCATACCCTTCATCGGAAACAATGTAGGACACGTTGCTTGGATAACCGGGAATCGGATAATGCAGAACGACGTTGATGCCCAGATTTTCCAGCTTTTTCTTAAACTGATCCGCGGTGATCTGCCCGGCATACTGTGCGATGACGACACTGCCGACATACAGGTCGATGCTGCGGAAAGCGTCGATCAGACGCAGAACATCCAGATCGTAGGTAATGCCCAAGTCGCTGCGGACTTTATTCTTTTCAATATCGGTCGCGTTGATGACGATGACGATTTCAACGGAATCCCGCAGTTCCATTAACATTTTAATTTTACTGTCCGGCTGGAATCCCGGGAGTACGCGGGAGGCATGATAGTCGTCAAAAAGCTTGCCGCCGAACTCCAGATAAAGCTTGTTGTCAAACTGTTTGATCCGTTCTTTGATTTTGGCAGACTGCATCTGCACGTATTTTTCGTTGTCGAAAGCCAGTCTTTTCATAGTCTATACCCCTTAAAAACTCAATTTCATATTATATCAGAAAGAGATCGAGAATGCCATTGAAGAAATGGTAAAATAGGAAGGTTCTGTGAAGCGTTCAAAACAGGACGATCTGAGGGGCAGGCAGGACTGGAAAACTGACGAAACTGTCAGTGAGAACATAGAAAAAAACCCTTTCGGGTTTTTCAGTTTTTTAGAGAACTGTGACGTTAACAGCGCGGGACTTGTTGCTGCGAGCATCATTTTCAACTTCGAAGGAAACCTTCTGGCCTTCTTCTAATGACTTATAGCCATTACCGTTGATGCCTGAGAAATGAACGAAGATATCGCCCTGGCCCTGATCATCCGTGATGAATCCGTAGCCCTTGTCGCCGTTAAACCATTTTACTTTTCCTGTACTCATTTTAAGTACCTCCTTTAGTGGGAATAAGAAGCTACTCAAGGTATAAAAAATCGCATAACTTCAGGGATTTTTGTACATTGAGTGATAATTACAATCCCGTTACGCGATCATAGCTATTGCTTAATATTACTTCTTCAGTATAACAGGTTTTAGCTCAATGTCAAACAAATAAAAAAATGTTTTTTTGAGAGCCCTCCTCTTGTCAATAATAGATTTATTCTGTCAAGTTTTAGTAAACTTCAAAAGTAATTTTACTTTTTCCATTTTCTCAGGAGGCTTTTTTGAATTTTGCGCAATATTAAAGATGTAGGGTCTTTGATAAGGCGGTTGCCCGTCCTGGATGGATCATTCTTTTGATTCATTTGTTTTTCGAGCTTGTTTACTCAGCTCTGGAAAGGAGGGGCTTTCTATGAAATTTTTCATGGAACTTTTGTCTTCTTTAACAATAAGGGACATTCTGGCGGTTGCCCAGCTTCTGACAACCAGCCTGGACTGCATCTTAAAAATTATAGAACTCAAAAGAAAAGTGCCGCAATCCCACAAAGATAACCGGCACTTATCTGTCCACCACTTCTCAAATAAGAGATAGTGTCTGACGGGTATCGCTTTCTCAAGCGTCCCTACGCTTATAGTATATGCCATTCTTGAGTTATTTCAAGGGCATATCGTTATTTTCCTGTTTTTCAATCTTTCAGTATCGATTCAATGGGGAGCGGGAGAAAAGAAACAGGATTCTGTTTAACCTTTCAATCTTGAGTTCATTCTGAATTCAAACTGCTTTTAATCAAATCATTTTTCAGTTCTGATCAGCGGGCATACCCCCACTGAGGACACTTAATTTTCCGTGGAATAGAAAAAGTATAGAATACTTCGTATAAATTCAGGATCAGATCAGCCCCAAGAGTGTGTGCAATGCATAGGCGATCCCATCTTCATCGTTGCTTTGTGTTTGGTAACGAATCTGACAGCGCAATTCCCGATCGGCATTTCCCATGACGACGCCGTTGGGGAATCCTTTCAACATTTCAAGATCGTTCCAGTCATCGCCGAACACCGCGATTTCTTCCGGCTTCAGATTCAACTGACGGCGTAAGTGGTCAATGCTTTTGAATTTGCTTGTCTGGCTATTTGTGATTTGCAGCACCTTACCTTGATCAGTCAGATAGACGTTTGCCTGATCCATGCAAATTGTTTGGCAGAGGTTAACCAGCGATGAAGGAAGATCTGTGACGGAATCGACCAGATTCTCAAAATAAATCAGAATTTTTACCGTTTGATTGAAGACGTTTGGATTCAGCGGAACACTGAGTTGGGGATCAATGCCCCATAACGGATAAGCAAAGTTGGCCAACGGACAATTGAAGGCATGGAGTTCATCCTTCAGCTGCAGTGCCAGGTGCAGCCCGGGAAAGCTTTCAACGGCTTTGACACAGCCAGCGACCACCGCTGCGGGCAAAAATGCGTATCGCATCTGTCCATGCAGCTTTTCGCAGGCGCCGTTGCAATAGATTCCTCCATCGAAGAAGCCCAGTTCTGTTTCCGTCCAGCCGAGCATCGTTTCCAGCAGCGGAGTCCGGGCCGTGGCAATAAATAATGAAATGCCTTTCTTCCGGCAAGCGCGCAGCGCTTCCTTTGTGGAAGGCGCCAAGGTTTTCTCGGAGGTTAACAACGTTCCGTCCAGATCAAAGAATAAGGCCCGGATTAGTGTCTTTTCATCGCTCATTGTCTTATCTGCCATCTAAGCGAAACGATATAAGCTTGGATAATCATGCAGAATGGACCAGCGAGCTTCATCGCTGCAGTTCAGCAGAATCCGCAGGCTTTCCATGCTGATCTGTCCCGCCTCAAATAAGCGCCGGGTCATCTCATCCGCCGGTAAGCCAAGCTCTTTCTCCAACTGCTCGATCTTCTTTAAACCGTAGCAGTAACAGGTGAAATAACCGAACATTTCTTCCTGAGCCAGAACCTGGCCGCGCGCGGTTTTCGCATCGAAACCCAGTTCCCGCTGGTATAACTCGACCACTTCGCCGATCGTGCGGTTTTCCCACCGCAGCATTAAATCCGCCTGGATCCGCACGGACGTATGATGCCGGCGGTAAGCCGTGAACAAGGGAAAATAAGGGTCTTCCGCAAAGATCGATTCATAAACATGCTCGCTGCGGTGAGCGGTGCCTTCGATCAGCGGGTCAGCCTTCGGACCCCGGCGCATTGTTTCCGGCAGCGGATCACTGTTTACCCGCAAGAACTGGATGTGATGGCCGAAATAGGCTTCATGAATCGTATTGACCTTAATCCAGCCGTCGCTGACGGCGGTGTAGTTGGTTTCATTTAAGAACATCCGGCCGTGCAGCGGACGCTCGTACGGACAGCCGTCCATATAGCCGCCCCAGGGGAAGGATTCCCGCAGTTCTTCCGGAACGCCGGTTAAATCGCACAGCTCGTCGATCGGATGCCACAGTTTCTGCTTACTGACCGCTTTGACACGAGCTAAATATTCATGGCCGCGGCGGAACATTTCCTCGGCGCTTTCGCAGGCTCCGGCTTTTTCATCCAGCAGCGTTCGGACCTGAGTCATCGTGGTCACCGGTGTTTCGCTTAACCGATTGGCAATCGCGAAGACGTTGGCGCGCGTGGCTTCGATTTCCTCCTGATACCAGGAAAGCAGATCGTCCAGCTTCACGCCCAGCTTCATCGCCAGTGTGCGCCGGTAGCTTTCCGGATCGGTGTTCAGCCGTTGATCTTCGCTTTTGATTTCCTGATCTTCATGCACTCCGGCTTTGCGCAGCAGTTCAATCCAGCGGGACAGCGCTTGAACGCCTTCATTCAGGCGGAGCTTGAGTTCCGTTGCCTGGGCGTCCAGCTGAGGGATGATCTGTTCAGCCTGGCGCTGGAGTGCCTGGCTGCGGGATAAGAGGGCTGGCAAATCCATTTCATCCAATTCCGGAAACCGGTGTTCCAGGGCTTGCAGGCAAGCCGGCAGCGCAGCCCATTGATCGCTAAGAATCGCAAGGCGCAGATCGCGGCGGCGCTGATCTGAGGACCACAGTTGTTTTAAAGTGTGCTGAATTTCCCCCAGCTGAACCTGCGGATGCGTCCAGAAATCTTCCGCTTCCCAGGTCAGAAAATCAAGAACATCATGAAAGTGGTGAATGAAAAAGTGAGAAACTTCATTGTCGTCTGTCAGCCGATCGACACGGCGCCGGAGCTGGTCCAACGTCGTGGCCAGAGTCTGACGGTGTTCTTCGTCCGGAATCCAAAGCGAGCATTGGTAAATCTGGCGGCTGTGCAGCCGGTCGCCGGCCAGCGCCAAATCGCGGTCCAGCTGTCGGATGATCATAATTTTCTGCGGTGATAGCATCATGGAATCCTCCTGTTAACTTGGCTATAACTATAATGAAATTCCGCACTGTTGACAAGTCCTTCTACGGATTAAACGCCGGACTGTCCCTCAATTTTAATAAAATGAAAGACGCAATTTAAACAAGCCAACTGAGCAGCTGGCTTGTCCTCAAGTTTATCAGCTTTTCGGAGTGTTTCACAATTAGACTTGTTTTATGGGAGTGCTGGGAAACACGGGTATGAGTAAAATAAAAGGTTCTATAAATTTTGGTGTTGGTGGAAACCAACGCCTTTTTTTCTTGAGCATAAAAAAAAGAGACATAGGTAAGAATTTCCGTTACAATAAAATCACCACAAATTACAGAAAGGAAATCTCACTATGTCCATTACTCATTCTATCGTATCTGCTCTCAATTTAAAAGACCCTCATCTTCATTTCTCTGAAGATTGTGTCTCTTCTCAGTCGATTCGTGGTGTTGACTCCCTTGTCTTTTCCGGCTCGCTTTCTTATGACCCTCCTTCTTCCTGTCCTCTCTGCGGGTCCTCCAACCCCGGCTCGGCTATCATCAAACATGGTACGAAATCCTCCCTCATCACCCTGCCTTCCGTTTCCCGCCGCCCCGCTTATCTCCGTCTCAAAAAACAACGCTTCCTTTGTAAACATTGCGGCCGTACTTTTACTGCTTCGACTTCCATCGTTCCCCCTCATTGTTTCCTTTCCAATAACACTCGTCTCTCCATTGTCCTCGACGCCAAGATGAAGACTTCTGAAAAAGATATTGCTTTCCGTCACTCTGTTTCTCATGCTACGGTGAATTCCCTTCTTCAACAGCTCTATCAGGATTTTAAAGTCCAGCGGAATTTTCTTCCCCCTCATCTCTGTTTTGACGAGTTTCGCTCTGTCAAAGGGGTTGATGCTTCAATGTCTTTTCTCTTTCTTAACGCGGAATCCGGTCAGATCCTCAATATCCTTCCTGATCGCAGAATGCCCGCTCTCATCCGCTATTTCATGAGCTATTCCAGGAAAGCCCGCGAAGCCGTTAAAACCGTGTGTATGGATATGTATTCTCCTTACTTCTCTGTCGTTCACCACTGTTTCCCTCACGCCAAGATCATTCTTGACCGCTTCCACATCGTTCAGCTGCTCAGCCGCGCTCTCAATAAGACCCGCGTCAATTTCATGAATCAGAGTAAGCCTCATTACAATAAGCTCAAACGCTATTGGAAACTCCTTCTTAAATTTGAAGATGACCTGAATGACCAGGACTTCAAAAAATGGGTTTGCTTTCCATCTCTGATGCGCGAAATTGACATTGTCCACTTCTTAGTTGAACTGGATCCCGAGCTCAAGGCGACTTATGAGCTCTATCAGAGTCTCCTTACCGCGCTCAACCGGAAAGATCCTGACGCCTTCCTCCAAGCTTGTCTGAATCCTGATCCTTTGATCTCCAAGCCCATGAATACCGCCATTCAGTCCCTAGTGGAACGGAAAGAGGCAGTGATCAACGCCTTGACTTACTCATTTTCTAATGGCATGATTGAAGGTACGAATAATCTGATTAAGGTCATCAAACGCCTGGCTTTCGGTTATCGCTCTTTCATTCAATTTAAGACCCGCATTTTACTTATTTCTAACACCTTAGTTCCCTGCTGTTTTCTCAATTAAAAATGAGTCCCTTTTCTGGAACTCATCTGCGTCTTTCTTGTTTCGGTTTTTCTCTCACCAACACTATTTTTGAAAGAGCCAAATAAAAAGAACTGTCGCAGAGCCGGTGACTCTGACAGTTCTTTTACTTTACGATAAATTTGCCGGTGCTGAGGAGTTCTCTTTTTCGTTCGGTCCTCTTTTATCCAGTTCTTCTTCCAGACTGTAAGTAATTTCTTCCAGGGATGCAACCAGACTCTTCAACTGTTCGATGTTCTTATTCAGCGTTAGGCAGGCCAGCTCCAGCGACGCGGAAGCATTCGGATCTGTACCCTGCGTCCCTTTGCGAATAACATTAAGGACGGAATCATCCAGGTTGTCTACGATCGAAGCGAGATCCCAAGCGATGTCGTAAATTTCTGAACTTTTATTCATACTATTCCTCCGGTTGGAATTATATCCAACAATTTCTTTTATGACAATCATTTTTTTAGTGAAATTGAGTAAAAAATTCACTAAATCGGGTGGTAACATGAAATAAGCAATCCTTATATATAAACCCTCTTTATATTACACCCTAACGATATTATTATACACAAAAAAGGCAATATTTCTCCATAAGTTAACCAAAAATGGGTAGAAATATCACTTTTTTTTGAAAGTAACTTGATTTTTTCATGGCGTTTATCTTAGTAAGGTTTCATTTTGTACTTTCTTAGAATTTTTTCGCGAGGCGGCATATCCGCATTTCAACCGAAATCTGACGATTGTTCGGGATGTCTGCTTTTTAACCATAAAAGCACGGTTGCGGACTTCTCAAATTATGAAAAATGGAGTAGAATAAGGGCGTAGAAAATAGGAGGATACATTTATGGCATTAGTTTCCGCAAAAGAAATGATCGAAAAAGCTCATGAAGGTCATTATGCAGTAGGCGCATTCAACATCAATAACATGGAATGGATTAAATCCATCCTGGCCGCAGCTGAAGAAGCCAAGTCACCAGTCATGTTAGGTGTTTCGGAAGGCGCAGGCAAGTATATGGCTGGATTTAAGAATGTCGTTGCCATGGTTAGAGAAATCCATGACTCGATGGGCATCACCGTACCTGTTGCGCTGCATCTGGATCATGGTTCATTTGAAGGAGCCAAGGCCTGCATTGAAGCGGGATTCACTTCTGTCATGTTTGACGGTTCGCATTATGATTTCGAGGAAAATGTCGCGAAGTCGAAAGAAATTCTGGAACTGGCTCATTCGAAGGGCATTTCCGTTGAATGTGAAGTCGGCGGCATCGGCGGTGAAGAAGACGGCGTTGCCAGCATGGGCGAATTAGCGGATCCGCAGGAATGCGCGAACATCGCGGCGCTGGGCGTTGATTTCCTGGCAGCCGGCATCGGCAACATCCATGGCAAATATCCGGCTGACTGGCAGGGCCTGAACTTTGATCGTCTGGCTGAAATCCAGGCTTCGACCAACGGCAAACCGTTAGTTCTGCACGGCGGCAGCGGTATCCCGGCGGATCAGGTAGCTAAGGCAATCTCCCTGGGCGTTTCCAAGATCAATGTCAATACCGAACTGCAGCTGGTCTTTGCGGCCGCAACCCGGAAATACATTGAAGAAGGCAAAGATCTGGCCGGCAAGGGCTATGATCCGCGCAAACTGCTGAAACCAGGCGCAGATGCGATCACCAAGAAGGTCATCGAAATGATGAACCAGTTTGGCTCCGCTAACAAGGCGTAATCGTTTAAAATCTGATATTCTTGAAAACCGGCGGAGAAATCTGCGGGTTTTCTTTTTTTTCTGATCTCAGACAGCTTATAATAAGAAGGATGAATTGAGAACAAGGAGGTCGCTTATGAGAACGTTGAAGCAAAAAGGGAAGGATATCGTTTGGGTTGTCGCGGGGAATGCGGTGCTGGCGCTGGCTGTCAGTATGTTTATTCTGCCCTATGATATTTTATCCGGCGGCGTCGCGGGCATCGCGGTAGCGCTGCAGCCGTTGATTCCGCTGCCGGTCACGCTGATGGTCAATTTGTTAGTGGTCGGCTTATTTATCCTCGGCGCCTGTTTCCTGGGGAAAGAATTTGCGATGAAGACAATATTAAGCTCGCTGATCTATCCGGTATTTCTGACCTTTTTCAGCGGCCGGGTGCCGGTGCTGGATCTTGATCCGATCCTGGCTTCTCTGTACGGCGGACTTTTAGGCGGCATGGGTGTCGGGATGGCGTTAAGAACCGGAGCGAGTACCGGCGGCATGGATATTCCGCCGTTGATCGTTCATCAGCTGACGCATATCGAAATCGCCAAACTGGTGCTGATCACCGATGCGCTGACCGTGCTGCTGGGGGCGTTTACCTATGGCCTGGAAGCGGTGCTGATCGGTTTTGTTTCCGTGTGGGCGTCCTCGGTCGCGATCGATAAGGTGCTGATGTTCGGTGGTCAGCAGGCCAAGGCGATTCAGATTATTTCCGATCAATACGAACAGATCATCGAACGAATTCATTCCGAACTGGAACGCGGGACGACGTTGATCGAAGCGCAGGGCGGTTACACGCATGAAAAACGGAAGATTGTTCTGGTCGTCATCACCAAGAATCAATATCCGGCGTTGATGGAAATGGTGACGGCGATCGATAAGGAAGCGTTTGTAATCGCCAATGATACGCATGAGGTCAAAGGCTTTGGTTTCAGCTTCGAATTCAAGGTTTGAGGTTGGATGAAGTCTTTTGAAATCTGTGCTGCAACGACAAGCGGACAATTCAAGATAAACAGTTAAGAAATTTCCGGCTTCACGAAACAAGGCAGAGCGGATTCTGAACAAGATTGTAATGCGGTAGAACAGATTTGAATGAACGGAGGAGCAGAAAGATGCTGAGCCATAATGGATGTCAAAAACTGCGGGAATTTACGGAAAGAAGTTATAAAAAAACAGTAATGGAAGTGACTTCGGGCGTGTGGTTCGTTTTAGGCTACGGCCACAGCAATGCGATTTTTATTGAAGGACAGACCAGCGTGATTTTGATCGATACGCTGGATAGCCGGGAGCGGGGAGATTGTTTGAAATCCTGGATTCAAAAGACGACGGGGAAGCCGGTCAGGACCCTTCTCTATACGCATGGACATCCTGACCACCGGGGCGGAGCCGGAGCCTTTCAGGAGGAAGTCTCGGAAATCATCGCGTTTAAACCGAAAAATCAGGAATTAAAAAGAACAGAAGCGCTGCGGGAAATACAAACAAGGCGGGGAGCACGGCAATTTGGCTATACGCTGAGCGACGAAGAAACACTTTCGCAGGGGATTGGTCCGCGTGAAGGAATAAATTACGGCGAGCATCGTAGTTTTGTTTCACCGACAACGGTTTATGATCAAGACTGTGTAACCCGCACGATCGATGGGATCGAACTGGAGTTAGTGCGGGTCCCGGGTGAGGCTGAGGATCAGATGCTCATCTGGCTGCCGCAAAAAGCAGTGCTTTGCTGCGGTGATAACTACTTTGGCTGTTTTCCGAATTTGTATGCGATCCGGGGCGGACAATACCGCGATCTGGCCTCCTGGATTGACAGTCTGGACGTCATCCTTTCCTATCCGGCCCAGATCCTTCTGCCGGGCCACACGGCTGCGGTTTGTGGAAGGGAACGAATCCGGGAAACCGTTGGCAATTTCAGAAATGCGCTCGATTTTCTTCTGATGAAAACGTTAGAAGGAATGAATGAAGGAAAAAGCGCCGATCAACTGGCCGCGGAAATTCAGCTGCCTGAAGAACTCTCTAAGCTGCCATATCTTGGGGAATATTACGGCTGCGCGGAATGGGCGGTCCGGGAAATCTATGCGGCCTATTTAGGCTGGTTTGATGGAAATCCAACGCATCTGCATCCGCTCGCACCGCACATCCGGTCACAGAAAATGCTGGAATTGATGGGCGGGAAGAATAGGGCTGAAGCTGCGGCCCGGATGGCTTTTGAGAAGCACGAAGATCAATGGTGTCTGGAACTGTGCGATTTGTGTTATGAAGCAGAACCGGACGCCGCTATCCTGAGACTCAAAGCCGCCGCGCTGGATCGACTGGCGGAAGAGGAAACAAGCGCAAACGGACGGCATTATTATAAAGCCTGCGCGAAAGAACTGAGGAAAACTGCCGGATTGGACTAAGACAATGGAGATAGAATTGAATAAAGCTGATAGTCTGAGTCCTGAAAAATCGTTAAAAAGGGGAAAGTCATTTAGCTTTGAAAAGAAAGCCGTAACTTTTTTCTTGCTGATAATGAAAAACGGCCCCCTGAAAGAAGAATTCAAGGAGCCGCGAATCAAAAATTAGTTTTGATCTTCAAGAGGATATTTTAGATCCGGGGCGGAAGCTGTTTTTGAATCATCCGCCAGAGATGACAGCGGAAATTCCAGGATCACCTGCGCGCCGCTGCCGTCCGGGACATTGCCGGGGATCATCCGTCCGCCTTCGATCTGCATCGCCTGCGACACGGTATATAAGCCTAACCCTGCATGGCCGTTGCTGCTGCGGGCGGACTCATAGCGATAAAACGGTTCGCCGATATGTTTCAAACTTTCCGCCTGGAAGCCCGGACCTTCGTCACTGACCTTCAGGATCCAGCTTGTTTCTGTCACCGCGCCCATCAGCTGGACGGTTTTACCCGGCGGACAGTAGCGGATCGCGTTGTCGAGCAGATTGATCAGCGCCCGTCTCAGCGTTTCGGTATGCACCCGGGCTGAGAATGGCGGGCAGAACACGGTCAGCGTGATTTCTTTGTTGCGGCACAATCCGGACACTTCTTCAGTACAGCGCCGGATCAGCTCATGGATCGGTGTTACTTTCGGTTGTTCCGCCTGATTTTGGCTGCAGGCTGCTTGCTGAAGCTGAAGCACATACTGGCTTAATTGGCCTAACCGCCGCTGTATTGCCTCCAGACTTTCTCCCGCTGTTTCAGACAGAGCTTCCTCCTGAAGCAGTTCGACATTGCCCTGGATCACAGCCAGCGGCGTCTTCAGATCATGCGCCAGCGCGGCGATCTGGATTTCCCGCTGATTCTGCATATCCCATTGCTGGACCAGCGAATCCTTCAGGGCTGAGCGCATCGTATCGACGGAATCCAACGCCTGGTTGAACTCCGTCAGCGGGGTGTCATGAAGTGTAAAATCAAGGTTTCCCGACGCGATCTGCGTCGCGGATTCCTCCAGCGCGTTCAAGGCCTGAACCAGTTTTTTTCCGTAGCGGTTGGTTGTCATCCATAAATAAAGGAGAAGGAGAACAGCGGTCACACTGATAAAAAGTCCCTGCAGATCGCTGATCAGAGCGGCGATCCCCGGAACGGCCGGACGCACTTCGTAGCGGAACAGCAGAATGACAACTTCAGCCCGCAGATCGGTGCGAAACCAGGTGTCGGCCCCGATTCTTCCGGTGTAACTTCCGGTATAGAGGGAAAAATCAGCCAGCCCGCTGTCCGCCGGCAGGGAACTGTCCGCCAGCTGTTCATGACTGAATAACAGGTAATGGATGCCGTCGGGAACCTCCGCAGGATCAAAAAAATCCTGCTGCTGGATTTTGCCGATCAGCTCCTGCGCCTGTTTTTCATTGTGATCGGCGCTTGTGTAGAAGCCGGCGTTCAAGCCGGCCATAAACAGAAGCACTGCCGCGGCCAGGATCGCGAGCACGCCGAAAGCGGTCGTTAAAAAATAACGCCGCAAGAATTGCGCTAGAGTCCGGGTTTTTCTGCGTCTTCTTTTTTCCATCGGTAGCCTATCCCCCATACGGTTTCTATCGGATCTTCATTCAATTTCCGGCATTTTGACCGGATGTTTTTAATATGCTCGGTAATCGCCGCCGGTCCGCTTTCGCGATCCCAGCCGTTGATCAGCGCCAACAGCTGATCCTTGGTCCAGATCCGGCCGGGCTGCCGGCGCAGCGCAATCAGAATTTCTTTTTCGCTGCGGGTCAGTGCCAGCGGCTGTCCGCGGAAAGCGACGTCCTGCTGCCGATCGATCTGCCAGCCGTCCTGGCTGATCCAAGAACGCCGCTGTTCTCTGCGCAGATGGGCCTGAATCCGGCTGCGCAGAACGCTCAGGCTGAACGGCTTGGTCAGATAATCATCCGCGCCGTACCCCAGGCCTTCAATCATCATTTCTTCCTCACTGCGGGCGCTGAGAAATAAGATTGGACAGCTCAGCCGGCCGCGGATTTTCTGACACAGCTCGAAACCGGATTGCTGCGGCATCATCACATCCAGCAGAATCAGATCGGCCTGCGCCCAGTCGTCTTCACCGACTTCCTCGGGATTCGCAAAGGTCAGCACCCGATGTCCGTCTTTTTCCAGCGCGATCCGGATCAGCCGGAGTAAATCCAGGTCATCGTCCACTGCGATCAGCGTCGCCATCGTTCCGCCTCCTGTCCTGTTGCTTCTATTATACCATCAAGCACGACAACAAATAAAACAGATAGACGTGCAGCGGATAAAACCAGTAGAAAAACCGTTGATTCCGCGGTCCCCGCTTTCCGTTGTAGAGCGCCATGAAAATGACGGCGAACACGCCCATCCATTCATAAGCGATCGTAAAGATCTCCATAAAATGGCTCAGATTTATCTGCAGAAGCATCAGACCGTATAAGCTGGCGAGCGTCAGCACGAAGACGCTCAGCTGAACGGCGCGGTGACGGCGCAGGCCGTAAAGGATCAAGCCGCCGATCAGATAGTAAATCCCGCCTTCGTTTAAGAAGGGCAGCGGAAACAGCGTGCATTGCAGAAAGTATGCGTAAGGCATAATTGAAAGCGGCAGCCGGGCAAAGCTGAAATACCAGACCCAAGGCAGCGCCAACAGGCCGATTCCCGGCAGCCAACGTTTCTTTTTGCATTCATCCAGTCCCTGCCACAGGATAAAACAAAGGACAAACGTCGCAAATATATTATTTGCGGGATAAAAACCGTCGGCCCGGGTCCAGCCGAAGAACTGAATCCAATACTGAATCAAGCCCATGGCCGTCGCAATACCATAACAGCGTAAGAAATAACGCTTGCGGTTGGAGGTGTGCGCAAAGCCCTCTGCGGCGCAGAACAGAAATAACCAGCCGGATAAGCGGCCCAATTGGGAAAAAAACAGCGGAATTCGTCCAGTAAATTCAAAGAAATAATGCAGGTGATCCAGGACCATCAGAACCATCGCCAGGCATTTCAGATCCAATCCCGACAGTCCTCGAAAGTGTTTTTTTGTTTTCATTGAAGATTCCTCCTTGATAGTTTGAGCATAAACCGGAAATCTAAGGAAATTCTAAGGAAAACGAAAACTGTCGGACGCGATTTGGAAAGGGTGGCAATGCCGGGGAGTTCACGGTATAATAGGTACGGAAAAGGTAAGGATGAGGTTTATGCAGATAGAACACCAGTTTCCCTGTTCCGCCGTGCAGTTTTTCAATTTTATGGCACGCCGGATCGCACAGGACATTCAGATTGAAACCGATAAGAAATTGACGATTGCTGAGATTCATCAGGGTATGAAATATGATAAGAAGGTTCTGGTTTCCGAAAAGAAGCAGCGCATCGGCAAGGCGCAGGTCGCCGTTTTCGATAAGCCGGGTCATGTGCAGCTGCGCGTCGAGATGTTCGACGGCACACAGGTCATTGATACTCAATGCGCCGCGCTGGGGAAGGATCGCTGTCAGGTGACGTACAGCGAGGAATTTTTACCTTCCAACATGGAGAAAAAACTGGCGATCGTAAGTTTTTCCTGGATGGGAAGAAAGAATAACAAGAAGAAGCTGCAGCGGCTGATGGAACAATGGGAAACCGAAATTCGTCAGCTGTACGGTGAATGAGTGTTCAGCATTTTAGAAACTACAGAACAATCACGTTTTTATCAAAACTTAATAGTATGATAGTGCAATGAAAGGAGCCCAACCGATGGAAGAAGTATTTAAGATTGAAGGCGGTCATCAGCTGAACGGAGAGGTTAGAATCAGCGGAGCGAAGAACGCGACGGTCGCTCTGATCCCGGCCTCGATTCTGGCCAACGGCCCGGTAACGATCTGCGGCGTGCCGGATATCGCGGATGTGGAGTCGTTATCCACCTTGTTAGAGGAATTGAACGTCGCAGTGGTGCACAAGGATCGGGGGCATCTGATCATCGATCCGACGGAAATGGTCAATCGGCCGTTGGAACATCCGGCGGTCACGAAGCTGCGTGCTTCCTATTATTTTATGGGAGCGTTGTTAGGCAAATACAAGCATGTAAAAATCAAAATGTCGGGCGGCTGTTATCTGGGCCCGCGGCCGATCGATCTGCATCTCAAGGGCTTTGAAGCGCTGGGAGCGAAGGTTGATTATCAGAAAGGTTGTTATACGATCGAAGCGGAAGAGTTGATCGGTACAAAAATCTTCCTGGATATTTCCTCAGTCGGCGCGACGATCAATATCATGATGGCGGCGGTGTATGCGAAAGGCCGCACGACAATTGAAAACGCAGCGAAGGAGCCGGAAATCATCGACGTTGCGACGCTTTTGAACAAGATGGGCGCGCATATCCGAGGCGCGGGAACGAATGTGATTACGATTGACGGCGTGGATCATTTATCCGGCTGTTTCCATGAAATTATCCCGGATCGGATTGAAGCGGGCACGTTTATCATCATGGCGGCCGCGGCGGCCAAGGAAATGAAGATTACCAACATTATTCCGCAGCATCTGGAATCGTTATTGTCAAAGCTGCAGGAAATGGGCGTGGATATGGAAGTTGACGTGGACAGCGTGACGATCCGCGGCGGCGGCAAGCTGCAGGGCGTGGATATCAAAACGCTGCCATATCCTGGGTTTGCGACAGATTTGCAGCAGCCGTTATCGGCGTTGTTAACCCAGGCGGAAGGCAAGTCGACGATCCGGGAGACGATTTATCCAGAACGGTTCAAGCATTGCATCGAGCTGCAGCGGATGGGCGCGGATATCAGCGTCGGTCAGGGCAGCTGCACGATCGAAGGCATCACGCCGCTCTACGGCGACCGGGTCACCGCAACGGATCTGCGCTGCGGCGCCAGTCTGGTGGTGGCCGGCTTGTTAGCGGAAGGCGTGACAGAGATTCATGAAATCTATCATATTGAACGAGGCTATGACGACCTAGATGGCAAGCTGCGGGCATTGGGCGCAAACATCTGGCGGGAAACGATCGAATAAGACAAGTCAGAAATCGGCTCGGGATAGAAATTAACAGATTTCGTTAAATTTAAGAACAGCGATCCTCTACGCTGGCTGGATAACGCATGATTTATGCAGTATCCAGCTTTTTTTGTTTTTACAAAATTTTAACCGTACCTTAACCGCCGTTTATTAAAAACCAGTTATACTTCACCTTGTTTATAAGGAGGAATTGATTTCATAAATCAAGATGGAAAATTCAGGAAAAGAGAACGGAATTCTCGTGCAGTTTGTTTGCGACGTGCATGTCTAGCCCGGAATGAAGTTTGGGACATCGTTGACATTGCATTGTTTCTCGTTAACGCTTGCGCAATTCGCTGCCGAGGAATCGAACAAAGGCAAGCTGAAAAATTGAAAACTGGTGAAAAGGAAAATAAGGGAGAGCTGATGATGAAAACAAGAAGACTTACAAAATGGTTAAGCACGCTGTGCGTGTGCAGTATTTTATTCGGATGCGCCAGCGCGAATCCGGATTCAGAAAAGCAAGACACACAGTGGCCTAAAAAAATAGTTCTGGTTCAGATGCCGAATGAGAATAACCCAGCCGCTGATAGTCAACATGAAAAATTCGGTCAGGCATTAAGCGAATATCTTGGTATTGAGGTGGAAGCGATGGAAGCCAGTGAATATACAGCGGCGATTGAAGGGATGGCCGGCGGAAATATCGACGTCATGCTGGTATCGCCAATGAGCTATTTCCAGGCAAAAGAAAGAGCAGGCGCCGAATTGTTAGTATCCACACCGATGAGCGCTGAATATGTATCCGCCTTTATTGTGAGAAGTGATCGCGACGATATCACAGGGATGGAGGATCTGCGCGGAAAAACGTTTGCCTTTGTTGATCAAGCGAGTTCCTCCGGTTATCTCTATCCGAAAGCGGCTCTGGTCAAACAGTTGAATCTGGATCCGGATCAACTGGAATCCAGCGATTATTTCTTCAAGACCGTCGCTTTTTCCGGATCGCATACAACAAGCGTTTCCGGAGTTCAAATGGGGGATTATGACGCAGCCTGTGTGGCGAAATCCATCATCGCGCAGATGGCGGAAGCCGGTGCGGTAAACGCGGAAGATTTTAAAATCATCGGATCCAGCGATATCATTCCGAATCCTGCGTATGTGGCGAGAGGTTCCCTGCCAGAAGATTTGAAAGCGAAAATCAAAGCGTTTTTTCTGAGCTATAAGGACGCTGATTATTTTGAAGCTGTGCATGGAAACCGGGATATCCGTTTCGTCGAGGTGACGGAAGACGACTATCAGCCGGCAAAAGAAATGCTGGATCTGCTTCACATTGAATTTGGAGACTAAGCTATGGGTGAAAAGTTACTGAAAATTGAAAATCTTAGCAAGTCGTACAACGCGCAGACGCAAGCGCTTGCCGATGTCAATATTACTTTGGATAAAGGGGAATTTGTCGTTGTGATCGGGCCTAGCGGAGCGGGAAAATCAACATTAATCCGGTGTATTAACCGGATGATCGAACCCACTGAAGGAAAGATTGTGTTTGACGGGACTGAGATTACGTCGATGAATAACCGTCAGATGCGCAAGGTCAGAACGCAGATCGGCATGATCTTTCAGAATTATAATCTGATTGACCGAACCAGCGTGATAAAGAATGTGCTGCACGGCCGGCTGGGTCAGATGAGTTTCTGGGAAAGTTTATTCGGACTGTATCGGCAGGCTGATGTTGAAACGGCGATGCATCTGCTGGAACAGACAGGACTTGCGGAACAAAAATACAAACGAGCAGACGAGTTAAGCGGCGGCCAAATGCAGCGTGTCGGTATTTGCCGGAGTCTGATTCAAAATCCCAAATTGATTCTGGCTGACGAACCCATTGCGTCGTTGGATCCGAAGAGCGCTGAAATTGTAATGGAGGCTTTGTATCAGATGACAACTTCCAGAGGGTTAACCTGCGTAGTGAATCTGCATCAGGTTGATTTTGCGAAGAAATACGCAACTCGGATTATCGGGATTAAGGCTGGACATGTAGTTTATGACGGTCTTCCGGGCGATCTGACCGACGCGATGATCCGTTCAATTTATGAAGGAAAAGAGATGCAGATGAAGCTGCGTTCCGAACTTGTCTATGCCTGAAATCGTTAAAAAAGAGTTGTTGAACAAAGGGAAAATTGCCGGATTCCTCCTGGGCCTGTTTCTACTCGCAAACCTGTATATGAAGGTGAATCTGATAGAAATTCTGATTGGTTTTCCTGCTTTTGTTCAGTTCTTTCTTTCCCGTTTTCTTCCGCCTGATTTCTCAACGCTGGCCTCAGTTTTACCCGCGGTGGCAGATACCGTGTTATTCGCGCTTTTCGCGACTTACATTTCTACGATATTGTCGCTGGTGTGCGGCTTATTGATCTCGAAGCGAACATGTCCCTTAGCCGGGGTTCGACTGGCGATTCGCGCAGTGATTTCCTTTCTCAGAAATGTTCCCGTTTTAATTTGGGCTTCATTGTTGGTTTATGCCTTTGGCGTCGGCGAGATCGTCGGACTGATCGCTCTGATTTTTGCGACGCTGGGATTTTTAGCCCGCTCCTATTCCGATTCGATCAATGAGATTGATCAGGGAAAACTCGATGCGCTGAAATCCGTGGGCGCAACATCGGGACAGATGATCGTTCACGGCTTATTCCCAATGTTTGTTCCCGCCTTAATCAACTGGACGCTTTATAGTTTTGAAATCAATATCCGGGCCAGCGCGATTCTGGGAATGGTTGGCGCCGGCGGAATAGGCGTGCTGATTCAGACTTCAATCCGTTTGTTTAAATATCATCAGGCCTGCGCTATTATCATCCTGGTTGTCATGATTGTTTTAGCGACAGAATTCGTTACGAATAAAATAAGGAGTCATGTGCGATGAAAACGAAATTACGGGTAACACCGCTGAGTGAGCAATTAAAAAAAGGGACTCTCTTTGTTGGACTCGGCGGCTTGTTCGTCATCGTAGTTCAGCTGATGGACCTGGATGTTGAAATCTTTGTGCAGCGATTTGGTAATCTTCCGGAAGTTCTGATGCGCTTTGCCGCCTTTGATATTACGCTGATTCCCTCAATTCTGTCACAAACTCTGTTGTCGATCTGCCTGGCGTTTTCCGCACTTGTTTTAGGCGCAGTAATCGCTTATTTTCTGGCGATCCTGGCTGCGGAGAATCTGACGCCTTCTCCGATTTTATCAATGTTGATTAAAGCCTGCGCTTCGATGATCCGGGCAGTTCCGGCCCTGGCCTGGATCTTAATGGTTGTTGCCAGTGTTGGCTTCGGCAATATCGGCGGTGTTCTGGGATTGGTATTTCCGACTGTGGGATATTTAACGAAGAGTTATGCGGCTGCCTTTGAAGAAGATGGCGATGAAAATATCGAAGCCCTGAAGTCCACCGGAGCGCGCTGGATTAACATTGTTTTCCAAGCGGTGACCGTCGATTGTATGCCTAAACTGATTTCATGGACGGCAATTCATTTTGAGAACAATGTGGCCAGCGGAATTTCTCTGGGGATGGTCGGCGTTTCCGGCGTCGGTTATTTATTGAATAAAGCGATGATGAAGTTTGACTATCCGGCTATGACCACAATTCTGGTTGTGATCTTTCTCGTGATGTTCACGTTTGAATGTGGAAGCCAGATGCTTAAGAAAAGATTAAAAAGGGTGTAGGAGGAAAATGATGCAGCCAACAATACGATTGCGTCTGGAAAAGGCGTATAACGTCCGTGAATTAGGCGGAATGTCCACGCGGGATAATCAGGTTACGCAGTGGCACAGATTTTTAAGGGCGGATGATATTTCCCGCTTATCTGACCATGATATTGACGTTCTGCTTCAGTATGGAGTCAATACAGTTATCGATCTGCGCAGTCAGAATGAACGGGAAGCGGCGCCGGATGCGTTGTTGAAGATCGCTTCCGTGAAGACGATCCATTATCCGATGATGAAAGGGAACGTGCAAAATGATGTTTCTCAATATAGCCCGGAAGAGCTTGCGCGATTAAATCGGCATCTGGGACACTTCTACGTCGAGATGCTTGCGGATAAGGAATTGATCTTCGGCTTATTAAAAGAAATAATTACAGCGCCTTCCGGCTGTATTCTGTTTCATTGCTCGGCAGGGAAGGACCGTACAGGAACTTTGACAGCGCTGCTGTTGAAAATCGCAGGTGTTGACGATGTGGATATCGTGGTCCATTACATGTCCAGCTATCAATATCTTGCGAACAGTCCGATGTTTGCCAAATTACCCCGGGGAATCGATTCAGGAATGATGGAATCCCGTCCGGAATATATCCAGGAAGCGCTGGCTTATTTAAATCGTTATGCGAATATTGAGGACTATTTGCAGGAATGCGGATTATCTCGGGAACAGATCGACTTACTTAAAGATCGGTTAGTAAAAGTGGGTTAAATCTGTTTTCTAAACTTCACGCAGGGAATACTTTTAGCATTTTGTGTATGTAGATTCGACAGGTAAAATAAGAAATCTGAGCGCAGGCCGTTTTCGTTCAGATTTTTTTGTTTGTGAATTCGCAAAGGCAATCGAAGAAGAACGGATTCTGGTTCAATTTAGAATCATTCCTTATCCTTTCCGTGTTTTAGGCGTATGATTAAGGCAGAAAGAAATAAGGAGGGATCGAAAATGAAAAAAGTGTTGATTCTGGGTTTGTTATGGATGTTGTGCCTAAGCGGCTGTTTTAGCGAAGGCGGGCTGAAACCAGGAATTCACGGGACCTCCGCGGGAAAGAAAATGGAAGAATTTCTGGAATTCAGGCCGGATAAGCGTCTGTCAAACCCAAGTCTATCCGATTATCAGATAAAGACATCCCAAAATTTTTATTTTTATAATTTTATTGCGAAAGATCTTTCAACATTGGATTTATCTTCGCTGACGTTATCCGAACTTGCGAATGAAACGATGTTTACCGCAAGCACAAAATGGCCGGCTACGTTACCGAACCTGGATATTGAACACTTTTGGGAACAAGCCTGGGGCAAACCATTAGGCGCAGCGCTTTTCCATGAAAACGGAATCACCGGAAAGGGCGTGGGGATCGCGATCATCGGACCACAGCTTTACGTTGATCATCCTGAATACAAAGATAATTTGAAACTCTTTTATGGGAGTGAAGATCCTTTATCTCAGAATTTGTTCAGTACGCTTGGAAGCAGCGCGATGTTGTCCAATCTGGCGGGGAAGTCGCTGGGGTATGCTCCGGAGGCTTCAATCGCTTATATCGTCAATTCAGGATATGATGAAAAGGGGAAGCAAGACCTTTCCTCCATCCTTGAGAATATGGATTCCTTGTTGGAATATAACAAGACCTTGAAAAAAGATCCGATTCGGATGATTCTCATTCTTTCTGATATAAACTCTCAGGACCGTGCCTATGATACGGTTCGGACGAAAGTCGAGGAATTAAAACAAGCGGGGATCGAAGTGATGACTAAAATGCCTTATTTTAACGGTCATTACTTCACAACCGTGGCGAAAATTCCGTATGCCCCGCTGGATGATGTGAATTCCTACTATTTTGACAAGGCCGGAGAAACTCCAGATCATGTGCTGTATCTTCCTTACGCTAACCGGGTCCTGGCTTTTCCGGGAGAGGAAACCTATTTTTACTATCCGGGCAGTTTCGATGTAAACTATGGTACGATATCCACTCTGGCTGGTTTTTACGCACTGGCTCTGCAGATGGATCCGAGCTTAACGCTGGATGAATTTGTCGAGATTGTCGCCGATTCGACGATCACATTAAGACCGGACAAGGAATACCGGGTGACAGGATTGGAAAATGTGATTTATCCGTCCCGCCTTTACGATCATTTGACGGCATTGAAAGAAAATTAACAGAAGATCAATATGAATTGAGGGCGGACCGCAGGAACGGGAGCGGATGATCAAATTATTAAAACGAAAAATGATCGAGGTGGAAGTGCCGCCGGAACAATGGATCCGGATGGGACTTTTGCCGCAATAAAAAAATCTGGATTTTAAGCGCCAGATTTTTTATTACGTATGTGGAAATCGTTTACCAGATCATTTCTGCGATTAACAGAACCAGCGGCAAGGTAAACAGACAAAGAATCGTAGAGAGACTGACAATCTCTGCACCTAAGGTGATATCCCGGTCAAACATCTGGGCGAAGACCGGCGCCAGCACCGCGGAAGGAGCGGCGGCGGAAACGAGAATCACCGTGCGGATGGTGGCGAAGGAGTTCGGAATAAGGCTGAAAGCCGCTAACAAAGCCGCGGGAATCAGCACCAGACGGACGAAGCTCACGTGATATGCAGTTCTATTTTTAAACATGTGGATGAGCGGACTTTTTGCCAGATACGCGCCCAGCACCAGCATCGCTAACGGCGTGTTCATGGAGCCTAACGAATTCACAGCTTCCATGACCGGCTGTGCCGGCTTCACGGGAAGCAGGAAAATAATGACGCCGATGATCATTGCCCAGATACACGGATTGGTGATGATTTTTTTGAGCGTCACACTGTTTTTATCCCCGGACATCAGAATGACACCATACGTCCAGGCGTACAAATAAAAGCAGACGATAAACGGGGACAGATAGAATACCGCTTCGATTCCGAGTAATCCGGTGACTAACGGAATTCCCAGAAAACCGGCGTTGGAAAATACCATCCCGAATTTTTCCACACGCTGTTCCGGTTTGTAAATCAGCCGGGCGATGAGAATGTTGGCGGCATAAACCGCCAGACTTAACAGAAAGGCGAGGATCAGACCTTTGAACTTTTCTGGCGTATACGTCTGGTTAAAGGACGTTATGATGGTACAGGGCGTGGCGACCATCAACAGGATGTTGGAAAGCCGGGCGGTTGTATCGTCGTTAATCGTCTGTTTCCGGTAAAGCAGATAACCGACGCTCATCATCAGAAACATTTTAAGGATCTGATTAAAAATTGTGATTGCGGATTCCATGATTGCTTCTCCCCCTGGGCTTACTTTTTGCTTAGGGACATTATAACGGATTTCCATAGGAAAAGGAAAGTAAGAAAGCCAAAAGGTACGGAAGGGGATGTTAGCGGCATCCTGCTGCGGATATTTCTTTTTCCATTTAAAGAAAAAGGAATTCCCAGACCGCTTCTCTCTTGAATGACAGAGAAGTTATGGTTTTAATGTGTAATTATTCCGGCCGTTTTTCTTCGACATATACAAGGCATCGTCCGCTTTCCGATAAAGCGTTTCAAAGTTCTGTGCCTCACGGGAGGTCAACGCAATGCCGATACTGGCGCTGACGCCCCAGCTGTTTCCCATTGCCGTGTGCGTGTAATGCAAAGCTTTTAACAACTGCTGGGCTCTGGTTTTGACCCAGGCAAGATCCGGGACCGGGATGAAGACCGCAAATTCATCGCCGCCGATCCGCCCGATCATATCCTGTTCCCGGAACTGCGTGCGCAGCACCGCCGCAAATCGCTCAATGACCGAATCCCCAAAGGCATGACCGTAGAGATCATTCGCTTGTTTGAACGTGTCGATATCCAGAATGAAGAAAGCGTACAGCTGGTCTGGCTTTTCTTTCAGTAGATGTTCGATGTGCCGGCGGGTCGCGGTTTTTGTCAGTAAGCCGGTCATTTCATCCAGCTGGGCCAATTCCTGAAGCCGGTTTTCCTGCCGTTTTTCCACGTCGATATTCTGCCGGTAGGTCAGCATGTGCAGCGAACCGTCGCTTTTCTGGCGAAGGATCCGGGCTGTAATCCGCATCCAGAAATAAGCGCCGCCGGTCGACATCATAAATTCATATCGCAACGTGTCCTGCCCCGCTTCATAAGCCCTGATTACATTTTCAGGTTTAAACGTGTCGATATAACCCTGGCGGTATTCCGCTTTGATCTGTTTTTCCGCGACAATTTTCAGCGCTTCGTCATACGGCGTATTCGCTTCCGCGCCCAGGCTCATGAAGTATTGAACCGTCGCTTCGTTAGCCGGCCGGTTGCGCGTGATATTCAGCTCGTAAATATCGTCGAATAATTCCTCGGTCGCTTTCTTGAAAATCGATCGTTTTTCCTGTTCCACGGATTGTGTCAGCGCAACGATCTGGCGGTTAAAGGTGCGGATAACGCGGGTGATGACGATCAGGATGAACACGATAATCAACAGGATGATGATCGCGGAACGAAGCATTTCCTGCTGCAGTTCTGTCATCAGCTTGCCGGTGTCCTGCCGGACAACCAGATGCCAGTTCAGCTCCGGAATATACCGGGTGATCAGATAATCCTCGCTGGAACTTTTATCCCCCTGCGTCGTCCAGAAACTGTCGGCAGCTTCCCCTTTGTTCCAGATTAACAACGATTGCCGGATTTCTTCCGGATAGTCGAAAAGAGAAAAGAAATTGACCTTTTCATAGCCGGTATAGTGCGAAGCGATTTCGATCAGGCCGGCTTGATCGACGAGGTAGGCTTCGACATGATATTGATTTTCATATTCCTGAATCAGCGCCTGCAGCGAGTCGATCTGTAAGCCGACGCCGACGGTGCCCAGCAGCGCGCCGTTATCCTCGTAAATATTGCAGTTTATAAAGACCGTGATTTTGTTATCTGCACCGGCAACTTCGTCGTTATCCACATTGATCCAGTAATCCTGCGACAAACTTAACGAATCATAATACCAGTCATTTTCCGGATTTCCAGGTTCCAGCGTCCGGTCCAGCCCTTCAAAATTGTAATAGCGATGCGTCGCCGTCGAAACAAGAAAGACCGAGTCATAGTTGTATTTTAAGCGATAGCTGTTCAGATATTCGCGCAGCGTGTCGATATAATCCGGATTCTCAAGATTTTCGCGTTCCTGCGACAGCGTTGAGCGAAGCAGACTGTCGTTGGCCATGGTCAGCGAGATATTGACCGGTTTGGTAAACAGCGTGGTGAGCTGATAATAAATCCCTTCGGAAGTCAGGTTCGATACCTGTTCGATATTGTCCAGCGAAGCTGTGTAATTCATCTGATAACTAAGAAACGCGGTCATCAAAAAGCCGATGATAATGATCAGGCAGACTAGAAAATTTGTGCGGATCAGGATATTTTTCTTCATTGAAATCCCCCTCCTTATTCAGTGAGAAAGTCAATCTCCCCTCGGCTTTCTTCTGTTTTGGATGTCGAAAAACGTTCAGCTGTTAAAAACAAGCCTTCTTGACTGCAGCGCAAGGATTAAGTTCTATTTTTATTGTATGGAGGACCTCCCGGGAATACAAATCTTTTTCCAACATCGCTTCGTTGCCGACCAAACTTACAATCAGGGACTAACAGCTGGAAAAAGGAAAAAACGGAGGATCGGCAGCCCGCTTTGACCGCAGGTCATCGGGAAGACAAGAGCGCATTTCAGCGCTGGCCAGGAGTCCAGGGCAATGAACTTTTATTTCTGGGGCGAATCTTGTCCCGCGCGTTCAATGACAAACGGTTATAATCGAAATATCAAAGCCGGTGCGGGAAGCGAATCAGCGATCCGCAAGCCGGACATTCCAACTCGAGGAGGAGAAAGCATGACACGAAAAGTAATCTGGGACAGCGCGCCTGTCCCGCGGTTTCATCCACAACGCCAGCCGGTCTTTTTAAGCGATCAGACGATGAAGGAACGGCGGGATAAAATTCTGACCCGAATGGCAGAGCATCAGCTCGACTGCCTGGCAGTTTACTGCGATCTGGAACATGGATCCAATTTTGAATATTTAACCGGTTTTTTGACCCGCTTTGAGGAGTCGGTGCTGCTGCTGTTCAAAACGGGCCGGGCGGTCTTGCTGCTGGGCAATGAAAACACGAAAATGGTCCATACTTCGCGGATTCCGGCGACGATGCTGCACGTACCGTTTTTCTCGCTGCCGAATCAGCCGATGACGGATGACGGCTGCCTGTGCGATTTTTTTACGCAGGCCGGGATTGAGTCCGGCATGAAGATCGGCGTGGCTGGCTGGAAGCTGTTCACCAGCCAGACGGAGGAAAACAGCACGCTGTTCGATGTGCCTTCGTTCATCGTCGAGGCTTTGCGCCAGGCCGGCGGACGGCTGATCAACGCCACGGGGCTGTTCATTGATCCGCGTAACGGCGCGCGGATCACCAACAACGCCAACGAATTGATTCATTATGAATACGGTGCTTCACTGGCTTCCGACTGCGTGCTGAGGGCGATGGAAGCATTAGCCCCGGGAAAGACCGAGCTGGAAATCGGTTCATTGATGAACGCCGAAGGGCAGCGCCCGAGCGTCGTAACGATCTTTTCTACCGGCGACCGCTTTGAAAAAGCAAACCTGTATCCCCGCGGCAAAGCGATCCAACTTGGCGATAAGCTGTCGTTAACGACCGGGTACAAGGGTGGACTGACCAGCCGGGCCGGCTATGCCGTCAGTGATCCGTCGCAGCTGCCGGAAGGTGCGCAGGATTATCTGGAAAAGCTGGCCATGCCGTATTATGCCGCCGTTGCGGAATGGCTGGAAACTATTCATGTCGGTCTAGGCGGAGGGGAGCTGTACGAGCATATCGAAAGGGTATTGCCTAAGTCGCAGTATCACTGGTCGCTGAATCCGGGACATTTGAGCGCGGATGAGGAATGGCTCTGTTCGCCGATCACCCCGGGGTCCACGATTCCGTTAGCCAGCGGGATGCTTTTCCAGATTGACATCATTCCGTCGCTGCCCGGCTATGGCGGAACCGGAGCGGAAAGCACCGTGGCGTTGGCGGACGAGGCTTTGCGTTGTCAGATCGAGAAAGAAGATCCGGTTTTATGGGAAACAATCCGGCAGCGCCGGGCTTATATTCAGCAGGAGCTGGGCATCGTTCTGCATGAAGACGTGCTGCCGATGTGCGATACCGTAGCGTACTACCGGCCGCTGATGCTCAACCGGGAAAAGGTTCTGAAAATAAAGCGCTGAGCTTTTCGGTCTTTCCATCTTTGAAAAGAGCTGAGGGTCAATTTCTGACCCCCTTTCTTTTTTCAGGCTGCGTATACTTAGGGTAAATAAACGAAGAAAGGGGTTCACCACATGAAAGTATTAATTGGCGGCTTTGTCGCCGAGTCCAACGCCCGCGTGAAAAAACCGTGTGCGCTGCAGGATTTTATGATGAAAACCGGCGATGACGTCGTCGACGCGCTGTATGTCCGCGATTTGTTTGAGGAAGCCGGAATTGAAGTGATTCCGACGATTTACGCAGACGGCCGGGCCGGAGGACGCGTCACCCGGGAAGCGTTCGACTTCATTCTTGAGCAATTTCTGAACGGCGTGCGCGAACACATCGACGAGATCGACGGGATGTTTTTCTTCCTGCACGGTGCAAGCAATGTCCTCGGATTGGAAGGGGGCAGCGGCGAGCATACGATCATCCGCGAAATCCGCAAACTCGTCGGGCCTTATCTGCCAATCGCGATGGTCATGGATCCGCATGGCAATCTGTCCCAGGAACAAGCCGACAACTGTCAGATTATCCGCACTTTCCGGCATTCACCGCATACCGACCGGCCGGATTGTCACCGGCTGGTAGCGAAGCTGTTTATCGACTTACTGAACAACCGCCGCGATATTCATCCGGTATACCGCAAGGTTCCGATTTTAGTCGGCGGGGAGCGCAGTGTTTCGCTGGATGAACCGATGGTTTCCATCAACAAACTGCTCGATGAAATCGAGGCGGATCCGCGGATTCTGTGCTGTTCCTATCATATCGGCTATGTGCGCCATGACAACGCGAAATGCGGCGCCAGCGTCATCGTTGTTCCGCAGACGGAAAACGATCGGGCGTATGCGGAAGAGAAAGCTGATCAGATCGCGGCCTTCGCCTGGAGCAAGCGCCGGGAGTTCCATTTTACCGGCAACGCGCTGGAGCCGGAAGACGCGTTCCAACAGGCGGTTGACTATCCTCAATCCCCGGTCGTCATCACCGATTCCGGAGATAACTGCACTGCCGGCGGTCCAGGCTGCAACACGACGATTTTAAAGCAGTGTCTGGCCGCGAAAGATCTGCATGGCAAGCGGGTTGTATTCGCGTGCATCGCGGACGCGGAAACCGCCCTGGCCTTGAAAGACAAACAGCCGGGTACCCATGTCAGCGTCGAGCTGGGCGCGAATCTGGATGAATTGTCGGCGAAGGTGCATCTGGAAGGCACGGTCAAAGCGACCGGTGAGCTGCATCACCACTATGGCGAAACACTGTCCGTCGGCACCTGCACGACGATCACGCTGGACGGCACGACGATCGACGTGATCATCGCGGAAAAAGCCGTTTCTTTCGCGGAGGATCAACAATATACCGCGGCCGGTCTGAATCTGTTTGATTATGATCTGATCATCGTCAAGCAGGGCTACATTTACCCGCGGTTAAAGGAACTGGCGAAGTTCAGCGTGATGTCGCTGACCGACGGCGCGACGAACCAGCGCACGGAAAAGATCGGTACCGCACGATTCTGCGCCCGATGTATCCGATCGACGAGATTTAGACCTCGCCGATGTGATCCAAAGCCTGAGTGCGCTGACTTTCATCTGACAAAAAATTCCAATGATCCTGCTCTGTCTGTATCGGAGGCTGAAAAGCAGGCTCTATTGACCTCCCTTTGACGGACTGCGGTGTGATCGCCGCGGCCCTTTTTCTGATTGTTTTTGCTTTCGTTATGAACGAGCACGCGTTCCAGCCTGACTGTCCGCAAAGCTCATCCCTCAGCCTTTGCTGCTTAATTTCAGCTGATTGCGCTCCATTGCCCATCTTGGAAGACTCATTTCCGTACATTTTTGTTTCGATTGACAACGACTAAAAAAACTGCCGTACATTCAAGGGTGCAGGAAACCTGTTTTTCCCCGGGCCTTTTTCCAGTGACCTGTAAGCGCTTGATGTCCTTTAACGAAAAGCGGATTTCCGGGCAGTATGAATCAGGGTCGATTTCTGAACCCCAAAACGAGGAAAGGACGCATGCTAAGATGAAGGCGACAACAGTGGTAAACAGGATTCAATAGAACAGAGAGGAACCTAGGTATGAAGATCAATCGGCTCAGTTTGCTGAACTCCTTGTTTAACGTGCTGAATGAAAACAATCAGGGAGATCCCTATTTCATTCTCGCTGAATATTTTCTCGAGCACTATCATGAATTGTCGAGGCTCAATATTTATGACGTGGCCGCCGACTGTTTTGTGTCCCGTTCCAGTATCCGCCGGTTCTGTCAGGCGATCGGATATGAGAACTTCGTCGCGTTTAAAGATGAATTCGCCCAGTACGACGATCAGCGGGCAAGCTTTCAGAAGCATGCCGGACGGGAGAACTACCGCGAAACTCTGACGCAGGAAATCAACGCGATGATCGCCGAGCTGGATCAGCGCATGAACACGGCGGAAGTCGAGCGGTTGGCCGAACGGATTCACGACGCCCGCGAGGTCGTCTTTCTGACCTCCAGTGTCGGCGCGACCTCGGTCTTTTTTCCTTTTATTTCTTCTTTTTCCGGGTTGACAACGATAAAAAAACTGCCGTACATTCAAGGGTGCAGAAACCTGTTTTCCCCGGCCTTTTTCCAATTTGATTGTAAGCGCTTGATCTCCTTTAACAAAAGCGGATTTCCGGGCATAGATTCAGGGTCGATTTCTGAACCCCAAAACGATGGAAGCGCATGCTAAGATGAAGGCGACAACAGTGGTAAACAGGATTCAATAGAACAGAGAGGAACCTAGGTATGAAGATCAATCGGCTCAGTTTGCTGAACTCCTTGTTTAACGTGCTGAATGAAAACAATCAGGGAGATCCCTATTTCATTCTCGCTGAATATTTTCTCGAGCACTATCATGAATTGTCGAGGCTCAATATTTATGACGTGGCCGCCGACTGTTTTGTGTCCCGTTCCAGTATCCGCCGGTTCTGTCAGGCGATCGGATATGAGAACTTCGTCGCGTTTAAAGATGAATTCGCCCAGTACGACGATCAGCGGGCAAGCTTTCAGAAGCATGCCGGACGGGAGAACTACCGCGAAACTCTGACGCAGGAAATCAACGCGATGATCGCCGAGCTGGATCAGCGCATGAACACGGCGGAAGTCGAGCGGTTGGCCGAACGGATTCACGACGCCCGCGAGGTCGTCTTTCTGACCTCCAGTGTCGGCGCGACCTCGGTCGCTCAGTTCCAGCATTCGATGATCTTTCAGAACAAGGTCATCCGGATGGTTTCCGATATGTATGAGAATATTGATTTCGTAAAGCATTTGCAGAAAGAGGATCTGCTTCTGGTGATTTCCGGATCCGGACTGTTCGCCGCTGCTTCGCGCGATTACCTGCGGGACAATCCGGCGTATAAAATCCTCTTTACGCTCAACCGCAGCCATGACTTCGACGACGTCTATGATACGATCTATCATCTGAGCGCCGCCGACCGGTCGCAGGAAGCGAAATCCGTCTATTATACCTATGGAACGATCTATGTGCTGGATGTGCTGTACAGCGTCTACGTCAGAAAATATGGAGACTCTCAATAAGCGCCGCCAATCCGCATTGCGGAAGGGGCAAAGGAGAGAAAACAATGGACTATGGACGAGATCCAATTTTTCCGGAGGGCTTTCTGTGGGGAGCGTCCTCTGCGGCCTGGCAGGTTGAAGGCGGGGTCGCCGAAGGCGGCCGCACACCGGCCATCATCGACCTCAACAGTAAGACGAAAAAACCTTATGCTGACAATTCAATCGCTGCCGATCATTACCACCACTGGAAAGAAGACGTACAGCTGATGGCGGAGTGCGGCTTCACCTCTTATCGCTTTTCGCTCGCCTGGCCGCGGATCATTCCCGCTTCCGACGGCAAGGTCAATCCGGAAGGCATTCAGTTTTACAACGAGTTGATCGACGAGCTGCTCGCGCACAACATTACGCCGATCGTTACCCTGTACCATTACGACATGCCGGTATGGGTGGATGAGCTGGGCGGCTGGCGCGACCGGCGGGTGATCGAGCTGTTCGACCACTACGTCCGCGTCTGCTTCGAGGCGTTCGGCGACCGTGTTAAATACTGGCTGTCGATCAACGAACAGAACATGCAGATCGTTTACGGCAAGTGGCTGGGGCTGGACAAGGGCTGCGCCGATTGGGAAAAAGACAAGTGGCGGATTAACCACATCATGAACCTGTGCCATGCCAAGGCGGTGATCGCCTGCCATGAATTAGTCGAGGGCGGCAAGATCGGGCCGGTGCCGGGCTATGTCCCGATCTACCCGGAAAGCTGCAAGCCGCAGGATCAGATCGCGGCGATGAACGCCGAAGAACTGACGGAAAAAATCTGGAACGACTTGTATGCGTTCCGCGAATACAGCGGATTTGTCAAGCAGTATTGGAAGCTGCACGACATTGATCCGGATATCCGGCCGGGGGATATGGAACTGATCGGCCAGGCGAAAATTGATTACTTCGCCCTCAACTGTTACCGTTCCAACGTCGCGAAGCATTGCCCGAAAGAGGAAAGCTATCTGGAGCTGGCGCTGAATAAAGAAGGTAAAAAAGGCCAGTTCGTCTATCCGAAATTCCCGGGTGAATATGCCCTGGCGCCGAACCCTTACGTTGAAACGACGGACTGGGACTGGGAAATCGACCCGGTCGCGATGCGGTATATGCTAAGGTATGTCTGGGATCATTACCGCCTGCCGATGATGATCACGGAAAACGGATTGGGCGCGCACGAACAGGTCGGCCCGGACGGCCAGGTGCACGATGCGAACCGGATCGCCTTCCTGCGCGATCAGATCTATCAGGTTGGTCTGGCGATCGAAGACGGGTGCGAGGTGATCGGCTATAATCCCTGGTCGTTTACCGATCTGTTAAGCACCGGCAACGGAATGGCGAAGCGCTACGGCTTGGTTTATATCAACACGACAGACGAGGAAACGCTGGATCTGCGCCGCATTCCGAAGGATTCCTTCTATTGGTATTCCCGTCTGATCCGCTCCAACGGCCGCGATTGGGGAAGGCCGGCAACAAAAGAAACAAACAGAAACGAGGAGAAGAACGCATGAAGGGCAACGCTCAGGAAAAGAAAATGATCGACGAGATCGTCCGGCTGGTCGGCGGGACGGAAAATATCAACACGGCGATGCATTGTTCCACCCGCATCCGCTTTACGCTCAAAGAGGAAAAGAAAGCCGACGTGAACGCCTTGGAAAACGTCGAGGGTGTTTTGGGGGCACAGTGGAAAGCGGGACAGCTGCAGGTCATCATCGGCCAGAAAGTTGGCCGCATCTATGAAATGATGATCGAACAATATCCGATGACCTCGGGTGGCGAGGTACCGGATGATTTCGGGGAAAAGAACGAAGAAAAGAAGAAATTCAGCTTCAGCGCGATCCTGGATTTCCTGGCCGGCTGCTTAGCGCCATGTCTGCCGTGCATTCTGGGCGGCGGCTTGTTAAAGGGCTTCATCTCGCTGTTCGTGATGATGAAGGTACTGACCTCCGGCAGCGATATGCATACGTTCTTAAGCATTATATCGGACGTTCCATTCTACTTCCTGCCGTTCTTGCTGGCCAATTCCAGCGCGAAGAAGTTCAACACGGACGCGTTCATGGCGATGGCGGTCGCGGGCATGTTGATGTATCCGACGGTAATCAACAATGCCGGCACGGCGATCCATTTGCTTGGATTCCCGGTGACCTACGCGAAATATTCCGGATCTGTCATTCCGATTATCCTGTCGGTCTGGGTGCTGAAATATGTCTACAAGGGCGTCAACAAGGTCATTCCGGATTTCTTGCGGATGTTGTTCGCACCGATCTGCGTGTTTATCATCATGGGCTTTGTCGCCCTGGGCATCACCGGGCCGATCGGCTACTACCTGTCCAGCTATGTCGCAATGGCGGTCAACTGGCTGTTTGACTTCTCACCGATCGTCGCGGGCTTCATCGTCGGTTTTACGCGTCAGTTCATCGTCTTCACCGGCATGCATCTGTCCCTGACGGCGATCATCCTGTC
>QFCE01002857.1_pt1 | contig 36155 bp, 32 predicted proteins | sample 5346091 | NCBI WGS metagenome assembly QFCE01 (sample SAMN09062252, study PRJNA434731) | Human gut metagenome, whole genome shotgun sequencing project. | isolation source: stool timepoint A chromium assembly | host: Homo sapiens | collected 2015 | reverse complement strand
TTATGACGTAGATGCTCTTAGCCGCGGCGCTTGCCGCCGCTGCGCTTGGCGGCGACGGCGGCGCGGTGGGCGCGGCCGGGGCGGAAGTCGCCGGCGGGACGAGAGGAGCCGGTAGGGGAGCCCGCGCTCTTCTTCGGACGTCCAGAGCTGCCCTTAGCGGTGCTCTTCGGCTTCGGCGCCCCCTTCTTCGCATTGTGCGCGGCACCGGCACTCTTGCCGCCCTGCTTCTTGCGCGTGCCGCGCTGGCGCGACTCGGCGGCAGCCTGCTCGGCGCGCTCCTTCTCCTTGGCGCGGCGCTTCTCCTTATTGGCGAGCTCGCGGGCGGCCGCTGCCAGCTCGGGATCGCGGCGGGCGTTGGCCCGCGTGGCGCGCTCGGCCGCGGCCTCGGCGGCCTCTTCCAAGTTGAAGCCCGCGATCTCGATCTCGGGGATGTCGCGCTTGATGAGCTTCTCGATGGCCGCCAGCTCGTCTTTGTTCTCGGGGCTGACGAAGGTGATCGCGAAGCCCTCGGCTCCGGCGCGGCCCGTGCGGCCGATGCGGTGCACGTAGTCCTCGGCCTGGGTGGGCACGTCGTAGTTCACCACGTAGGACACCTCGTCGACGTCGATGCCGCGGGCCAGCACGTCGGTGGCCACGAGGATGTCGGTCTCGCCGGAGGCGAAGTTGTCCAGGGCGCGTTTGCGCTGGTTCTGGGAGCGGTCGGAATGGATGGCCTCGGCGTGGTAGCCGGCACGCTTCAGCTTGCGGCAGGCGGCATCGGCCCGATGGCGCGTGCGGGCGAAGACGATGACGCGCTTGTGCCCCCGCTCTTTCAGGAGCGCCGCCAGAAGGTCGGGCTTCAGGGTGTGGGGCACGTGCGCGATGTACTGCTCCACGGTGTCGGCCGTCTCGCCCTTCGCGGCGATCTGCACAATGGCCGGATCATTCAGCATGGCGTCCACCTGGTCGAGGACGCCCTTGTCGATGGTGGCCGAGAACAGAAGCGTCTGGCGGCTTTTCGGCGTCGCCTCCACGATACGGCGAACCGAGGGGAGAAATCCCATGTCGAGCATGCGGTCGGCCTCGTCCAGCACGAGCACTTGAACCTGCGAGAGGTCGACGGCCTTCTGGTTCATGAGGTCGATGAGGCGCCCCGGCGTGGCGATGAGCACGTCCACGCCGCGCGCGAGGCGGTCGATCTGCGGCTCGATTTTCACGCCGCCCACCACATTGGCGACGCGCAGGCCGCGGGTGCGGGCGATGGTTTGGCAGACTTCCTGAATCTGCATGGCCAGCTCTCGCGTGGGGGTGATGACGAGCATGGCCGGTGCCTTCTTGCGCTCGGCGCGGGCGAGGATGTCCAGGCTCGGCAGCGAGAAGGCGGCTGTTTTTCCCGTACCGGTCTTGGCGGCGGCGATGATGTCGCGGCCCTCGAGGACGAGCGGGATGGCCTGGGCTTGAACGGGGGTCGGCTCGGTGTAGCCGAGATGATCGACGGCGGCAAGGACGGCGTCGGAAAGGCCGAGTTCGGCAAAGGTGGTCATGAAACTCTCTTTCGTGGTTCGGATCGTGACGGTAGCGGTTGGGGGTCCTAGCGGACGTGGGCCGGCTTCTTGCCCCAGTAGAAGTGCAGGAAGTGCTTGGCCCGCAGCTTCGCGTCCCGCGGCGGCTCGCGCCGGATGAGGGCGAAGGTGGCCCGGGCGATGTCCTCGGCGGCGTTGGGGCGCCGCAGGATGGAGGCGTTCATCAGCATGGCGTGGGCGCTGGCGGAATGGTCGCTGATGTGGCGCAGGGTGTCCAATAGCTCGCGAGGCGTGGTGGCGGCCATGGCGGCGCCGGCGGCGGTGAGCATGCGCACGTTGGCCTTCTCCTGGCCGTAGGCGCGGCCCAAGAGGATCATGGGTGCATGGGCGCATAAACACTCGGTCACCGTGAGGCCTCCCGGCTTGCAGATGACCACGTCGGCGGCCTCCATGAGCTCGGCCATGGCGTTCACGTAGCCGAGCACCGTGACGTTGGCCAGGCCGTATTCGGCCACCTGGCGCCGCAGCTCGCGCTCGTAGTCCTCGTCGGCTCCGGCGACGATCACCAGCTGCATCGAGGGCATCGCGTGCATGAAGGGGAGCATCTCCCCGATGGCGGCACGGAAGTGCACGTAGGGCTGGGGGAGCTTCGCGCCGGCGAGCGCCAGCACCACCTGTTTGTCCTGCGGCAGTCCGAAGGCTTCGCGGGCCTTGGCGCGGTCGTAGGTTCGCGAGAAGGCGGGGCTGGCGGGGATGCCGGTGATGAGGATGCGGTCCTCGGGCACGCGCCGCGGGCGCAGCGTCTCGGCCATGGATTCGTTAGCGACGCAGAACAGGTCGGTGTGCAGATGGGGCCACAGCCCCTCGGCCTCGTAGTCGGTGGGCACGCAGACGATGGGAAAGCTCTGGCCCGTGATCATGCGAGCGCTCACGGCCACGTTGGCGGCGGTGATGTGGGTGGCGACGATGGCCGCCGGCCGCAAGCGGCGCACGTACTCGGTGAACTTCGGGTACATGAGGCGCGCCCAAATGGTGCCGCCGCCCCACAGAAGGCGCCCGGTGAGGGTGTAGCGCCAGGTGAGGTCGTAGAAGGGGCGCGTCCAGCCGGTGAACATGGAGGCGGTCTTGTCGCCGTCGAACACGATGCGCCCGAAATCGAGGATGTCGAGGACGCGCACTTCCGAGCGCGCTTCCAGCGAGTTGTCGTCCCCGGCAGCGCGGGCGGCCTCGCCGGCCTCTTCCAGGGCCTCGGCGATGGCGTTGGCCGCCGAGCGATGGCCCGAGCCCACCGAGGCGTGCACCACTAAGATGAGCGGATGAGCGGCGGCCTCCTCGGCCGTGCGCTCCGGCGCGGCCAGCGCGCACGCGATGGCCTCGGCGGCCGTGGCGCCTTGGGCGCCCGTGGCGAGGGGAGAGGGCGAGGGCTCGGCGGGGACGGCGAGCATCTGGGCGGGGGCGGGAGCGATCGGAGCCGAGGGCTCCGTCGATTTCAGTGCAGGTGTGTTCATGGAAGCTATCATAGCCTATTTTCCCCGCATCGGCCCCGCGTCGGCGGCAAGCCCGCCAAGATGCCAGAAAATCCGCTTATGGGCCGCAGGAGCTTTTCGCCGATTCGGTCAAAGTTTTTCTCGGGGGATTTTCCGCGCCCCCGCGTTCATTTAAGATAATGGACGCGGTCAACAATGGACAGGAGGTTTGTCTTCCCATGACCGATATAGCGACAGTTTCCAACGCTGAGGCCACGGCGGCCGCCGTGGATGCGGCCCGGCGCGGCGAGGGGGTGGCCGTGCTCGTCCCGTGCTACAACGAGGCGCCCACCATCGCCCGCGTGGTGGCCGACTTCCGCGCGGCGCTGCCCGAGGCCACGATCTACGTCTACGACAACAACTCCACCGACGGCACCGCGGACATCGCCGCGGCGGCGGGAGCTGTGGTGCGCCGGGAGTCCCGCCAGGGCAAGGGCAACGTGGTGCGGAGCATGTTCCGCGACGTCGACGCCGAGTACTACCTCATGGTCGACGGCGACGACACCTACCCGGCCGAGGCCGCCGGCGACCTCATCGCGCCCCTGGCGGCCGACGAGGCGGACATGACCGTGGGCGACCGCATCTCCAACGGCGCCTACGGCAAGGAGAACGAGCGGCCCTTCCACAACTTCGGCAACAACCTGGTGCGTCGGCTCATCAAGGTGATCTACGGCTACGCCTTCGAGGACGTCATGACGGGGTACCGCGCCTTCACCCGCGCCTTCGTGAAGACCATGCCCGTCATGAGCGGCGGCTTCCAGATAGAGACCGAGATCTCCATCTGGGCGGTGGACCGCCGCTGGCGGGTGGCCGACGTGCCCATCGACTACCGCGACCGGCCCGAGGGGTCGGAGAGCAAGCTCTCAACCTTCTCCGACGGCATGCTCGTGCTGGCGGCCATCGCGAGCCTGTTCCGCGACTACCGCCCCATGGCCTTCTTCGGCTGGCTCGGCCTGGCGCTCGCCGTGGTGGGGCTCTGCTTCGGGCTGCCCGTGGTGGCCGAGTACTTCGACACCGGCTACGTGGCGAAGCTGCCCTCGGCGGTGCTCGCCGTGGCGCTCATGATCGTGGCGGCGCTCTCCTGGACGGCCGGGCTCATCCTGGACACCGTGGCGAAGTCCCACCGACGCCAGTGGGAGATGAGCGTGTACCGGGTGATGGAGGCGGATGCCGAGCGCTAGGGACCTGAGCGTCGCGCACTGTGCGGATCTCGCGATGCGGGGTGCTTGGTGCCGCCGCTGCCGGCTTTCGGCGCGTTCCGAAAACAAGAAACCCCGCGCGAAGCGGGGTTTCGTTTGTGGCAAAAGTGGTGCCCCCAACGGGAATCGAACCCGTATTTCAGCCTTGAAAGGGCCGCGTCCTAACCGTTAGACTATGGGGACTCGTTCAAAACAGCTTGCATAGTATGGCAGAGCCGCCCCCGCTTTGCAAGGGTTGCGGCCGCAAAAATCTGGGAAGGAACTATGGAGAAGCTCATTGCACAGTTCATGAAGTTCGGCGTGGTGGGCGTTATCGCCTTCGTCATCGACTACGGCCTCATGGTGGCGCTCACGGAGTTGGTCGGCGTGAACTACCTCATCAGCGCCACGATCTCTTTCACGGTGTCGGTCGTCTTCAACTACCTGGCCTCCATGCGCTACGTGTTCACGCACAAGCAGGGGCTCTCGCGCCGGCGCGAGTTCGTCATCTTCGTGGTGCTCTCTGTGATCGGCCTGGGGGTGAACGATCTGCTCATGTGGCTCGGCTCGTCGGTTCTGGGCGTGAGCTACCTCATCGTGAAAATCGTCGCCACGGCCATCGTCATGGTGTACAACTTCGTGACGCGCAAGATCTTCCTCGACGGCGACACCGGCGCCGTCCTCGAGTAGCGAACGGGCGACCCCTCCGTTTCGAAAACGAGTTGCGAACAGCGCGACTTGGTAGGTGGGGGACACGGTACTCGGTGCTAGAATGAGGGAAATCGCAGGTCGGCGCTGGGCCGGTCGCTCGGTTAGGAGGCAGGTTGTGGTTCCGTCCGTAGAAGAGGGGAAGATCGTCCTTATCGCGAACCCCGTGTCGAAGAGCGGGCGAGGGGCGGTGGCGGCCTCCGAGGCGGCGCGGCTTCTGCGCGAGCGTGTGGGCCAGGAGCGCTTCGAGATGCTTACCACGGCCTGGGCCGGCCACGGGGAGTCGCTGGCCCGCGAGCTGGGCCCCGACGTGGGCTGCGTCATCGCGCTCGGCGGCGACGGCCTGGTGAACGAGGTGGTGAACGGCCTTATGGCCCGCATCCCCGAGGATCGGCCCGTCCTGGCCGTCATCCCTGTGGGCTCCGGCAACGATTACGCCGAGACATTGGGCATGGCCTACTCCGTCCCCACGGCGGTCACCGAGATCCTGCGCTTTCAAACGGTGCGGGCCGATGTGGGGCGCGTCAACGGCCGCTACTTCGCCGAGACGCTCTCCTTCGGTTTGGACGCCGCCATCGCGCTCGACACCATGGATCGCCGCCAGAAGTCCGGCCGCGCCGGCACCATGCTCTATTTGGAAAGCGCCGTCGATCAACTGTTCCACCACTTGCAGGTGTTTTCCTTCAAGATGGATGTCCTGGGAGCGGAGCCGGGATGCGCCCCTCATCCGGAATGGGACGATGCCTACCTGGTAGCCGTGCAGGTGGGGCCCACCTACGGCGGCCACTTCCGCATCACGCCCAAGGCGCGCCTCGACGACGGGCTGCTCGACATCTGCTGGGCCACGCCGGAGCTTTCGCCCATGCGGGCGCTGGCGCTTCTTCTGCGCGCCCGGGGCGGCAAGCACACGGGAAGCGACCACATCCATTTCCGGCGGGCGTCCTCCCTCGTGCTCGACTTCGAGGAGGAGCCGCCGGCCCAGATGGACGGGGAGCCGGTGCGCGGCACGCACTTCGTCATCGACTGCGTCCCCGATGCCCTCACCGTCGTCGTGGGCCAGCGGTAGGGCAAAGAAAAAGCCCCGTCGGGCGGGGCTTGGTGAACGTAGGTGGTGCCCTCGACAGGATTCGAACCTGCGGCACCTTGCTCCGGAGGCAAGTGCTCTATCCCCTGAGCTACGAGGGCACAATTCAGGGTCCCGACAGGCGGGTGCTGCGCTATTATAGGGCAATTGCGCCGCCGCGGACGGCAAATCCGCAAAATACCCCTCAGATGGAACGAGAACGGAACAGGAGCCCCCAGTGATCGATACGTCCACCAGGAACGATAACGCCGCGCCCGACCGCTCCGTCGACACGGCGAAGGCTCAGGACGCGCCGGCCCCTGAGGTCGCGACGGCTCCCGCCTCGGCTTCGTGCGCCTCAGACACGCCCGGCGAGGTGGTGCCCATCGAGCGCATGAGCTTCGGGTCAGCGGCCGTGGGGCATCTGTCGGACGGCAAGACCGTGTTCGTGGAAGGGGCTGTGCCGGGCGATGTCGTTCGCGTGGAGCTGACGGAGGAGAAGCGCCGCTTCGCCCGGGGACATGTGGCCGAAATCGTCGAGGCCTCGCCCGACCGGGTGACGCCCCTGTGCGCGGCGGGGTGCGGGGGGTGCCCCTGGGCGCCCCTTTCCTACGAGGCCCAGCTTATTGCCAAGCGGGCGAACGTGGTGGACGCCCTTGTGCGCACGGCCCATATGGACGCGCCGCGCGCCGAGGCCCTCGTCGCTGCCTGCGTGCCCTCGAAGCGCCAGTGGGGCTACCGCAACAAGCTGGAGCTGTCCTGCGGCGCCGACGGTGCCGGCCGCCTCATCTTGGGCATGCGTCCCGAAGGGGGCGCCGACGTCGTCTCGCTGGACGCGTGTCCCTTGGCCCACCGGAACATCGAAGGTGCCCCCAAGGCGCTGCGGGGCGCGCTGCGCTACCTCTCCGGAGGTCAGGACCTGGGCCTGTTCCGCGTGGGGGTGCGCGGCAGCCTGCGCACCCGCGACGTGGAGATCGCCCTGTGGACGACGCCGGGCCCCTTCCCGCGGGCCGCGGCGGCCAAAACCCTCGCCAGCGCCCTCAAGAACACCTCCGTCGTCCGCGTCGTGGCCGATCCAGGGCGCGCGCGCAAGGTGAAGAAGGTGGAGGCCATCTCGGGCAAGGGCTGCTGGGAGGAGGAAGTGGCCGGCGGCCGCCTCCTTCTGAGCGCGCCCTCGTTCGCCCAGGTGAACACCGCCCAGGCCGAGAAGCTGGTCGAGCTGGTGCTCGCGGGCCTGGAAGTGGGCGCCGGCGACTACGTGGCCGACCTCTACGCCGGCGCCGGCACCTTCACGCTGCCGCTGGCCGCGGCCGGTGCCTGCGTGGTGGCCGTGGAGTCGGCGGGCAGCTCCGTGCGCGATCTGCGCCGCAACGCCGAGCGGGCGGGCGCCGACATCGACATTATCGGCGGGGACGCCGCCCGGGAGCTGCCCGAGCTGGGCGAGCTGGACGCGCTCGTGGTGGATCCGCCGCGCGCGGGACTTGCCGACGGGGTCGTGGCCTCCATCGCCGCCGCCTCGCCGCGGTGCGTGGCCTACGTCAGCTGCGACGCGTCCACCTGGGCCCGCGACGTGGCCCGTTTCGAACAGGAGGGCTACCGCCTTATCCACGTCACCCCCGTCGACCTCTTTCCGCAGACCTACCATGTGGAAGTGGTTAGCATTTTCGAGCGGTCCGGCTCCTAACCTGCTAGAATCATTCCCCGTATGCAATGAGACGCGTTCGCGCCCGTAGCGCCCCCAAGCGCCGGCCGTCCGCGTCGCCGAGAACAAAGGAGGAGCCCCATGGCTCTCTACACCCCGGAATATCAGCCCACCGGCGAGGAGATCGCCGTCATCAACACCTCCAAGGGCCCCATCCGCGTGCAGCTGGCGGGCAATGACGCCCCCATCCACGTCGGCAACTTCGTGGAACTGGCCCAGAAGGGCTTCTACGACGGCCTGAAGTTCCACCGCTACGTGCCCGGCTTCGTCATCCAGGGCGGCTGCCCCAACACCCGCGAGGCGACCCCCGAGCAGGTGGCCGCCGGCCGCGCTCCGGGCATGGCTCCCTTCGGCACCGGCAACCCGGGCTACTCCATCAAGGAGGAGTTCACCACCAACCCGAACAACTCCCACGAGGACGGCGCGCTCGCCATGGCCCGCTCCATGGATCCCAACTCCGCCGGCTCGCAGTTCTACCTGTGCCTGGGCCCCCAGCACAACCTGGACTCCGGCTATACCGTGTTCGGCCAGACCATCGAGGGCAAGGACGTCATCGGCCAGCTGCGCGCCGGCGATGTCATCGAGTCCGTCGTCATCGAGAACGCCGCCGAGTAAGTACCGCCCCGCGAGAGGGGTCGGCGCCCGCCGTCCGAGCCGTCTCGCCCCACCGCCGCGCCGCCTTGGCGGCCCCTCCGAATGTCTAGTGAAGGAAGTCTATGAACAACGAGTTATTCGATCGAGCAAATGAGCGCTACCGCCTGCGCGACTACCGCGGCGCGCTGATGGCTTTCACGGAATGCTTGCAGGACACGAACTTCCCGCTCACTCCCGGGGAAATGGGCCTTCTCTACCACCAGATCGGCAACTGCCTGGTGAAGCTGAAGAACCCGCGCGAGGCCATTCAGGCCTACAGCCAGGCCACGGCCGATACGGCCTACCGGGCGCTGGCGACGGTGGAGTGCAACTTGGGCATGGCCTACGCGTCGCTGCGCGACTACACGAACGCCATCAACTGCTTCGAGAAGTCGGTGGCCGACACGACCAACCCCACCCCCTACAAGTCCTACATGGGTATGGGCAACGCGCTCATGAAGCTCGGCAAGTCCGCCGAGGCCGGCGTGGCCTTCCGCGAGGCCGCCCTGGACGAGTCGAACCCCGATCCCACCAAGGCGCTTTTGAACCTGGGCGTCTGCTTCATGGCCTTGAACCGCCCGGCCGACGCCGTGGCCTCCTACGAGAGCGCCCTGCAGTTCGATATGCAGCCGGCCACGCGCAACAAGCTGCAGGCGAGCCTGGGGCAGGCCTACGTGGCCTGCGGCCAGATGGAGAAGGCGGTGCATGCCTTCGAGGAGGCCATCGCCGACAAGACGTACTACCTGTCCGACTCGGCCAGCGTCGACTATCAGCGCGCCGTGGGAGCCGTGGCCCAGGGAACGTCCGAGCAGAACCAGGCCACCCAGGTGCTGCAGCTGGCCGATATGTCGGGGCTCGACGTGGCCGCCGACGGCACGAGCGTCTACGACGAGGGCGCCTACGAGGGCGGCGACGTCTCCGAGGCCTTCTACTACGACGAGGGCACCTACGAGGCCGACCCGGCGAGCTTCCCCGGCTACGTGGGCGCCTACGAGAATGTCGACAACGACCGGTTCTTCACGGCCACCGACGCCGAGCTCGAGCAGTGGTCGCGCGGCTTGGCCAAGCAGGATCGCAAGCGCCGCAACGTGGGTTTGAAGATCCTGCTGTTCTTCGTCATCGTCATCGTGCTGGCCGCCGCGGCCGGCGTGTTCGCCTATACCCAGGGCTACGGCTACCCCACGGTGCAGACGGTGACCCAGGAGCTGTTCAGCGACCCGTCCGGCGCCGCCGACAAGGTGTTCTCCGCCGATGTGGACAAAGATGCCATCCCGGCCATGCTCGATCCGGTGGTGACCGATTCCAACGTGACCATCGACGGCGTGAGCCGCTCCATGACCGAGTCCACGGTGTACGCCACGGCCAAAACCGAGGAGGGCGGGTCCGTGCAGTACCGCATCTCCATGGTGCGCGACGGCATCACGTGGAAGGTCAGCAACGTGGAGCTGTACTTCCCGAGCCAGGCCTAAAGCGCATCGGGCCGTTTTCCGATTTCAGCAAACCCGGCCCGCGCCTTGCGGGCCGTCTGCAAGCAAGACCCTTACAACGAAAGGAATTCCATGGCTATCCAGCAGACCTACTCCATGATCAAGCCCGACGGCGTGCGCAACGGGCACATCGGCGAGATCATCAACCGCTTCGAGCGCGCCGGCCTCACCATCGAGCGCATGGAGCTGGGCATGGTCACCCCCGAGCAGGCGAAGGCGAACTACGCCGAGCACGAGGGCAAGCCCTTCTACGACGGGCTGATCGCGTACATCACCTCCGGCCCCGTGGTGAAGATGGTCGTCTCCGGCGAGGGCGCCGTGGCCAAGTGCCGCTCGCTCATGGGTGCCACCAACCCGGCCGAGGCGGCCCCGGGCACCATCCGCGGCGATTTCGGCCTCATCATGGACGAGAACGTGATCCACGGCTCCGACAGCCCTGAGTCCGCCGAGCGCGAGATCGGGATCTTCTTTGCCTAAACTCGCTGGTTGATTCCGTGAGGCCCCGCTGCGCCGATGGTTGGCGCAGCGGGGCTTTTTGCGTCTCTGTCTGGTTTTTCTGGGCCATCGGCCTGCGCGAGGGAGTGGGGCGGCGGAAGAGCCGTTACTATGGAATGAGACGGAACCGTTGCGCGAACCGTTGCGCGCGCAGGACGTAAGGAACAGAATCGCCTATGCTGTATCGCGTCATTGACGAGACGGAGGCGCCGGCGCTCGTCGCCGCCTTCATGGAGCGCTACGAGGTGGTGGCGCCGGTCAAGCGGGGGAACAAGTACGTGTTCTCCGCCGTCGATTCCTTCGACGAGATCGCGCTGGACTACCCCACGACCATCGCCTCTCCCAAGAAGTACCTCCTGCCGGCCAAAGAGACCCTCTTCGAGTTCGATGCCGCAAGAAACGAGGTGACCGACTACGCTGACGAGGTGCGCCCCCGGGTGCTCTTCGGCGTGCACGCCTGCGACATCAACGGCCTGCAGAACTTGAGCAGCGTCTTCAACGACCCGCGCTATCCCGATCCCTACTACGCGGCCCATGCCGCCGCCACGCTCATCGTCGGCGTCGCCTGCATGCCGTCGGCGAACTGCTTCTGCAACCTCATGGACGCCGAGGAGGCGCGGGCCGCCTACGACCTGTTCCTCACGAACATCGGCGGCCGCTACCTCGTCTCCATCGGCAGCGTCGTGGCGGCGAACATCTTGGAGGCGGCCTGCGATGTCCGCGAGGCCACCGACGAGGACCGCATCGCGTTTCGCGCCGCCACCCGCGCGCGCCAGGAGGCCTTCAACCGGGACATCCCCGATATCCAGGAGATCCCCATGCTCATGGACGCCTTCCACGAGGACGAGTTCTGGGAGGAGCTGGGCGGCCGCTGCCTTTCCTGCAACGCCTGCGCGAACGTATGCCCCACCTGCTACTGCTTCGATATCCGCGACACGCTGGATCCGGGCGCGGCCACGGGGCGCCGCGAGCGCGTGTGGGACGCCTGCACCTCGCCGCAGTTCGCCATGGTGGCCGGCGGTCACAACTTCCGGCCCACGCCGGCCTCCCGCGTGCGGCACCGCATGTACCACAAGCTCAACGGCTTTCTGGCCAAGCACGACCGCAACCTCTGCGTGGGCTGCGGCCGCTGCGTTTCCGCCTGCAAAGTTGACATCAGCCCCATCGAGGTGCTGAAGTTCTTCGATCGAAAGGGGGCCTAAGAGCCATGGCGAACGACAACATCGTGGCCGTGCATCCCTTCCGCGACGCCGGGCGCGAGGCCACCGGCGCCGAGCTCATGCACGCGAACCCCTACCGTCCGTGGCCGGCGCGCATCACCTCCATCACCGAGCTCACGCCCACCGAGAAGCTCTTCGAGTTCCGCTTCGTGGACGAGCGCATCCGCGAGGCCTTCCGCCAGGAGCCGGGCCAGTTCGTGGAGCTGTCCATCTTCGGCGTGGGGGAGGCGCCCATCTCCATCTCGTCGTCGCCCACCAAGCAGGGCTTCATCGAGCTGTGCGTCCGCCGCACGGGCCGGTTCACCGAGCGGCTGCACCAGATGCAGTGCGGCGAGATCGTCGGCATCCGCGGGCCCTTCGGCCGCGGGTTCCCCATCGACGAGATGCGCGGCCACGACGTGCTTTTGGTGGCGGGCGGCCTGGGCATCGCGCCTCTGCGCTCGCTCATCAACAACATCCACGACGAGCGCAGCGAGTTCGGAAAGGTCACGATCATCTACGGTTCCAAGAATCCCTCCGAGGTCATGTTCCGCAACCAGTTCGAGATGTGGAAGCACCGCAAGGATTTCGAGCTGCACCTGACCGTGGATCATCCCGACGATACGTGGGATGGGGAAGTGGGGCTGGTCACCAAGCCGTTCGAGCACTTGGAGATCGACCCGACGAACACCTTCGGCGCCCTTTGCGGGCCGCCGATCATGTACCGGTTCGTCGTGCAGGAGATGCGCAAGAAGGACATCCCCTACGATCGCATCTACATGAGCTTCGAGCGCCACATGAAGTGCGGCGTGGGCAAGTGCGGGCACTGCCAGGTGGGCCATCAGTACTGCTGTATCGACGGGCCCGTCTTCAACTATTGGGAAGCCAAGAACATTCAGGGGTCGATGTAAATGAGCGAGAACCTGTCACCGACCGCCGAGCGCCGTGCTCCCCGCGTGGTCGTTATCGGCCTGGCCAGCTGCTTCGGCTGCCAGATCAACATCACGAACATCGAGCGCCACCTCATGGACGTGCTCGGCCAGATCGATCTGGGATACTGGCAGCTGACAAGCTCGGTGCCGATGCCCGACGAGTTCGACGTGGCCGTCATCGAGGGGGCCGTCACCACCGAGGAGGCGGCCGAGACGGTACGCCGCGCCCGCGAGCGCGCGGGGAGCGTGATCGCCATCGGATCGTGCGCTGTCACCGGCGGCATTCCCGGCATGGCCTCGGGCGATCTGGCGGGTCATGTGGAGGCCGTCTACGGCGATGCGGCGCCCGATGCCTGCGGCGACCTGTTGGCGCCGCGGCCCGTGTCGGACGTGATCGACGTGGACGCAGAGGTGCGCTGCTGCCCGATTGACCCCTTCGAGTTCGTGCGCGTGCTCGACGGCGTTCTCTATGGAAGCAACCGGCTGCCGGCCACCTCAGCTTTGTGCGGCGAGTGCTCCCGCAACGAGAAGGGGTGCTTCTACAAGCAGGGCGTCATGTGCCTGGGACTCGTGACCCGGGCCGGCTGCGGGGCGAAGTGCCCGGCGCTGGGCCGTCCCTGCAACGGCTGTGCGGGGCTCTCTCCCGATTCCAACGTGGAGGCCGCCCGCTACGTCGTGGGAAAGCGCGGCCTTGAGGTCGCGCGCTTCAACGACGCCCTGGAGATGTTCAACGCCGTGGCGATAAACGCCGCACAAGGGGAGGAGTAACCTCATGGCCGCCACCGAGATTTCCGTCGACCACATCGCCCGCGTCGAGGGCCACGGCGACATCCGCCTCGTTATCGAGGACGGCCAGGTCACGACCTGCGAGATGGCCGTGGTGGAGCCGGCGCGCCTGTTCGAATCCATGGTGCGGGGCCGCTCCTTCGAAGAGGTGCCCTACATCGCCTCCCGCGTCTGCGGCATCTGCTCGTCGAGCCACGTCGTCACCGACCTGCGCGCCATCGAGCAGGTCTTCGGTGTGGAAGTGACCGACCGCACCGAGGCCCTGCGGGAGCTTCTGCTCTACGGCTCCTACCTGCAGAACCACGGCACGCACCTGTTCGTGTTCGCCGCCCCGGACTTCTTGGGCCACAAGTCGGTGTTCCCGTTGGCCGAGGGCAACCCAGAGCTGTTCGAGCGCGCGCTGGGATTGAAGGCGCTGGGCAACGAGCTGTGCACCCTGGTGGGCGGCCGGTCCATCCATCCCATCACGGCGGTGGTGGGCGGATTCACCCACGAGATCTCCGCCGACGAGTACCTTCGTCTGGCCGAGGCCATGGACGCCACGCGCGAGTTCGCCTTAGCCAGCGTCGATCTGTTCCGCGACTTCGACACCGTGGACGTGCAGACGGAGGGCGACCTGCTCGCCATGGTGGCGCCCGGTGCCTACCCGGTGTGCACTTCCGACACCCTGCGCTTCGTTCGCGCCGGCTACGATTTCAGCGCCCAGGACGTGGAAGAGGAGATCGAGGAGTACCCGGTGGGGCATTCCGCCGCCTTCCTCGCCCGGGCGCGCCGCACGGGACGACCCTATATGACCGCCGCCCTGGCCCGCGTGAATGCCAGCTGGGACGCGCTTTCCAAGGACGCGCGCTACGCCGCCGCCAAGGCGGGGCTGCGCCCCCCCGAGTACAACCCCTTCGCCAACAACATCGCTCAGGCGGTGGAGCTGGTGGACGTGCTCGACCGCTGCGCCGCGCTCTGCCGGCGCCTGGCCGCCGACGAGTTCGAGGGGTCGAGCGAGCCAGTGCCCTTCACGGTGCGCGCCGGTCGCGGCGTGGGATTCACCGAGGCCCCGCGCGGGGCGCTGTTCCACATCCTGGACATCAACGGTGAGGGCCGCATCGAGCGCGCCTCCATCATGACGCCCACGGCCCAGAACATCGCGAACCTGGAGGCGGACATGCGCCAGCTCGCCGAGAAGATGGTCGCCGGCGGTTACGATGCCGACCTCATCACCCTGGAAGTGGAGAAGCTCGTCCGCGCCTACGACCCCTGCCTTTCCTGCAGCGTGCATTAGCGTCCCTTACACCTATGGAGTTTCTACGCCATACAGGCCCGTGTGATAAAATCTAAGGCTGACTGTAACCTATACGTATCCGAAGGGTTTGCCTGTATGTCATTCCTTGATTGGTTTTCGGGCCTGACCGGCCAGATGTCCGCGGACATGGCCATCGATCTGGGCACTGCCAATACCCTTGTTGCTATCACGGGGGAGGGCATCGTCATCAACGAGCCCTCCGTTGTCGCCATAGAAAAGTCCACTCAGCGCGTGCTGGCCGTCGGCCACGAGGCCAAGAACATGATCAACCACACGCCGGACGCGTTCTCCGCCGAGCACCCGCTCAAAGACGGCGTCATCGCCGACTACGATGTGACCGAGGCCATGATCTCTGCCTTCATCAATAAGGCGGCCGAGCGCAAGTACCCGTGGCAGCCCAAGCCCCGCATCGTCGTGTGCATCCCCTGCGGCGCCACCTCGGTGGAGAAGCGCGCCGTGTTCGAGGCCACCATTCAGGCGGGCGCCCGCCAGGCCTACCTCATCGAGGAGCCCATGGCCGCCGCGATGGGCGCCGATCTGCCCGTGACCGAGCCGACCGGAAGCATGGTGGTCGACATCGGCGGCGGCACCACGGAGGTGGCCGTCATCTCGCTCGGCGGCATCGTGACGTCCTCCAGTCTGCGTTTGGCCGGCAACCGGCTCGACGAGGCCATCGCCATGCACTTGCGCGATCTGCTCGGCATCAAGATCGGCGAGCGCACGGCCGAGGTCATCAAGATCAAGATCGGCTCCATCCTGCCCTTCGAGGACGGGCGCGAGCGCGACATGATCATCTCCGGCCAGGACGTCTACACCGAGCAGCCCAAGGAGGTCACCATCCAGTCCGAGGACGTGCGCGCGGCGCTTCAGGCCCCCATCGAGGAGATGGTGCTGCACATCAAGGACACCTTCAAGAAGACCAACCCCGACCTGGCCAGCGACATCATCCAGAACGGCATCCTGCTCACGGGCGGCGGCGGCCTGCTCTCGGGCCTCGACCGCTACCTCACCGACAAGCTTGAGATCCCCGTGTGGGTGTCCGAGACGGCGCTGACCAACGTGGTGTCGGGCTGCCTGAAGGTGCTTGAGACGCCGACGGCCCTTAAGCAGACGCTCATGCGCTCGAAGTAGGTCATTCGCTTCCTATGGCTCTCAACTTTCAGCAACACGAACCGGCCTCCACGGGCCGGCTCTCGCTCATTATCGCGCTGGCGGTCTCGCTGGTGTGCGTCGGCCTGTACCAGGCCGAAGGTGCCACCGGCCCCTTGCATTCCCTTCAGTCCGCCGTGGAAGGCGCCATGGTGCCCCTGCAGCGGGCGAGCGCGCCTCTGACCGAGGCCGTGGACGATGCCGGCGCCGCAGCGGCCGAGGGCGGCGTCACCGAGGAGACCTACGCGACGTTGCGCCAGCAGAACGAGCAGCTCGTCCAGCAGCTGGCCGCCGCCGAGGAGCAGCGTCTCGAGAACGAGCGGCTGCGCGGCCTTCTGAACCTGCGCGACACCTACGAGATCACCGGCGTGTCCGGCCGCGTCATCGGGCGGACTACCGACGCGTGGAACCAGACGGTGACCCTGGACGTCGGATCGAGCTCCGGCGTGGAAACGGGGCTCACCGTGCTCGGCCCCACGGGCGTCGTGGGCCAGGTCATCTCCGTGGACGGCGGCTCATGCCGGGTGCGCCTGCTCACCGACCCGCAGTCCGGGGCGGCCGCCATGGTGCAGTCGAGCCGGGCCGAGGGCATCGTGCGCGGCTCCATGGACGGCCTGCTCTATCTGGAGAACATCGGCGCGGATGTGAACGTGCAGGTGGGGGACGTGGTCCTCACGAGCGGCCTGGGCGGGAGCTACACCCGGGGCCTCATCATCGGCACCGTGGTGCGCGTCGAGGGCAGCGCCGGCAGCGACACCCGCAAGATCGTCGTGGCCCCCAACGACACCGTAAGCCTCATGGAAGAGGCGCTCGTGGTGTTCTCCGCGGCCGACGACGCCGCCGACCGCACCGTGACGGCGCCCACGAGCGCCGACGGCGGCGAGGGGGCGTCCGGCTCCGGCTCGGGCGACGGCGACGGCAACGATACCGGCGGCGGTGACGACAGCGGCAGCGGCGACGGCTCCGGCGACGATGCGGGCCGCTCCGACGGCACCGAAGGAGGCGAGGCCGCATGATGGAACTTTCCCGCGAGACGGTGGCGGGCGTCATCGGCGCCGTCATCGCCGTACTTCTGCAGATAACCGTGGCACCGGCCATCACGCTGTTCGAGGCCGTGCCCAACTTCATCGTGGCCTTCTGCATCGTGCGCGCCGTGGCCACGCCGGCTTCGGCCGGGTCGGTCATGCCGCTGGTCCTGGGCCTTCTCTTCGACCTCATGGGCGGCGGTCCTGTGGGCGCTCTGGCCTTTGTGCTCGTGCTGGTAACGTTTCTGGCCTCGCGGCTGTTCATGGCGCTCAACAACGATACCCTGTTCATGCCGGTGGCCATCATGCTGGCGTGCATCATGCTCGTCGAGGTGATGTACGGGCTCATCGTCGTGGTCTGCGGCGCCGACGTGCCCTTGGGGGAGGCCTTCCTCTACCGCACGCTGCCCTGCATGCTCTACGACTGCGTCATCGGCCTTTTGCTGTATCCGATCGCCGCCCGGGTGATGGTCGATCGCCCGCGCGTCCAACCCGGGACGCCGGTCCTTCGCTAGGAAGGGGGAGCCGTGCTCGTAGCTATCATCGTCGCCGTTCTGGCGGCGGTCGTCGTCATTGTGGCCGTGGCAGCGGCCCTCGCCCTGCGCGCCCGCAAGGAGACGCCCTCGGTCGGGCGCGCCAAAGGGGTCTCTGAGCTCTCCACCGTGGGCGTGGGAAGCTCGCCTTTCGAGCGCCGTTCCAAGGCCCAGGCCGCCCGCGAGGGCGATGTGACCGTGTCCAGCTCCGAGCCCGGGGCCGCGTCTAAGAAGCCCTCCGACGAGCTGGGACGCCGCTTCGCGGGTCTGGCGGCGGCGGCCGTGGCCATCTTCGGCGCCCTGTCGGCGAAGCTGTGGTCCATGCAGATCGCGGGATCTGAGGCCTACGCCCAGGCGGCGGAGGAGAACCTGTACACCACGGTGAAGACGCCCGCCCCCCGTGGCTGCATCTACGACACCAACGGCGAGGCTTTGGTGGTGAACCGCCCGAGCCAGACCGTCGTGGCCGACCCGGAGGTGGCCGACAACCGCGATGTCGTGCGACGGCTCTCCACCGTGCTGGGGCTTCCCGCCAACGTGGTGCTCCAGCGCATCAACGATGCCGCCGCCGGCGCCCAGAGCCTGCGCGTGGTGGGGGAGGACGTCCGCCTGCGCGACGTCGCCTTCATCGCCGAGCACGCCGACGCCTTCCCCGGCATCACCGTGGAGGAGCGCTCCCAGCGCGAGTACCCCTACGGGGCGCTCGCGGCCCATGTGCTCGGCTACACGTCCATGGCGACGCCCGAGTCTCTGGAGAACCAGGCTGCCGGCCGCGACGTGCTCGCCATCGACACCATCGGCAGCGCCGGGGTGGAAGCCACCTATGACGCGTACTTGTCCGGCGAGCACGGCGAGAGCCAGGTCATGGTGGACGCCAACGGTCGGCGCATCTCGGTCATGAGCGACATCAAGGATACCAAGGGCAACGACCTCTACCTCACCATCGACGCGCGCGCCCAGTACGTGGCCGACGCGGCCCTGGCCAAGCTCATCGCGCCATCGGGCGGCGTCATCGGCACGGGCAAGGGCTCCAAGGGCGCCGTCGTGGCACTCGACGTGACCGACGGGTCGGTGCTCGTCATGGCGAGCTTCCCCACCTTCGACCCGACGAACTTCACCGGCTCCATTCCCACGGAGCTGTGGGACAAATACCAGGAGAAAGGTGCCTACGCCCCCCTGAACAACAACGTGGTGTCCGGCCAGTTCATGGCCGCCTCCACCTTCAAGGCCTTCACCTCCTTAGCCGGCCTGGAGTACGGCTTCGCCACGGAGGGCAGCTCGTGGAACTGCACGGGCAAATGGGACGGCTTCGGCACCGGGGACGTGCAGCGCTGCTGGAAGCACGACGGCCATGGGACGCTCGATCTGCACGGGGGCATCGTGAACTCCTGCGACACGGTCTTCTACGAGATCGGCAAGGCTTTCTACGACCACGGGCCCGCCGGCACCGGCGAAATATCGGAGACGGCGCTCCAGGACTACCTGGGGCAGTTCGGCTTCGGAGAGAAGACCGACATCGATTTGGGCGGCGAGGCCGTGGGCGTCATCCCCACGCCGGCCTGGAAGGCCGAGCGCTGGCAGAACGTGCCCTCCGAGGCCACCTTCCGCGGCGGCGACTACACCAATATGATCATCGGCCAGGGCGACGTGCTCGTGACTCCTTTGCAGGTGGCCTGCGCCTACGCCGGCGTAGCCACGGGCCGCATCATGCGGCCCCATCTTCTGAAGGAGGTGCGCAACAGCGAGGGCGAGAGGGTCGTCACCTACGAGCCGGTCGTCGAGCGCACGCCCGAGGTGACCGAGGCCCATCTGGCCTACGTGCGCGACGCGCTGCACGGCATGGTGCAGGAGTCCCATTCCGTGGGGCCCTTGTTCGAGGAGCTGGGAATCGACGCGGCCGGCAAGTCCGGCACCGGCGAGAAGCAGGATCAGAACGACACGGCCTGGTTCGTGGCCTATGCCCCCTACAACGACCCGAAGTACGTCGTGGCCTGCGTGGTGGAGCAGGGCGGCGGTGGGTCGGATACGGCGGCGCCGGTGGTGGCCGAGGTCATGGGGGCGCTCATGGATTGCGCCGCCGGCACGTCCCAGGTGAAGCCGGCACGCATCTCCGGCTCGCCCGGCGAGTCGGTTGCCATCGCCAACGATTCCGGCGGCCGTGAGGACTAGCATGGCCCAGCAGCTTCCCCAAATCCACTCGGTTCACTCCAGCCAGCGCCGACCGGCCCACGGCTCGGCGCGCCCGGCCGCACCCTCGCTGCTCTCGCGGGTGCCCTGGGGCTTTCTTGCCGTCATCGCCGCGCTCGTCGCCTACGGTCTGGTGGTGTGCTGGTCGGCAGTCCAGGGCGATGCCGACTACAACTTCACCCGCCAGCTGCAGGGCGTGGCGGTGGGGCTCGTGGCCATGGTGGCCCTGTGGGCCTTCGACTACCGGCGCCTTTCGAACCTCACCACGGCGCTGCTCGTCATCAACGTGGTGCTCATCCTCCTGCCCCACATCCCGGGCCTCGGCACCGACGCGGGCATGGGGGCGAAGTCCTGGATCAAGATCGGCATGCAGGTACAGCCCGGCGAGTTCGCGAAGGTCACGGTGGTGCTCTTCGCCGCGAGTCTTCTGGCCCGCTACCAGGGCACGCTGGACGATTGGCGCGAGTACTGCAAGGTGCTCGGGATGCTGCTCATTCCGTTCGCGGCCATCATGACCCAGCCGGATTTGGGCACGGGGCTAGTGTATTTGGCCATCTCGGCGGTGGTGCTCGTCATGGGAGGTGCCAAGGGGCGCTACCTGCTCATCACGCTTATCGCCGGCATCGCGGCCATCGCGGCGGTGTTCGCCGTCGACGAGCTGCTGAAGTACCAGCAGTCCGACGGCACGTGGGAGTACCGCCTCTTGAAGAACTACCAGCGCAGCCGCCTGCTCGTGTTCCTGAACCCCGAGGGGGATCTTTCCGGCGACGGCTACAACCTCGCCCAGGCCAAGATCGCCATCGGGAGCGGTGGCCTGTTCGGCAAGGGCATCGGCAACGCCACGCAGTCGACTCACGGCTTTCTGCCCGAGGCCCCCACGGACTTCATCTTCTGCGTTCTGGCCGAGGAGTTCGGGTTCGTGGGCGTCATGGCGCTCATCGGCCTGTACGCCCTGCTCATCGTGGCGTGCCTCTCCATCGCCCGCCGCGCCGACAACCTCTTCGGCATGCTCATCGTCATGGGGGTCATCGGCATGTGGCTCTTCCAGATTTTGGAGAACATCGGCATGGACTGCGGCCTTATGCCTATCACGGGCATTCCGCTGCCCTTCGTCAGCTACGGCTCCTCGTTCATGGTCGTGAACTTCGCGCTCATCGGGCTCATCGGCTCGGTGTACTCCCATACGTCCACCCAGTCCGGCTTTGCCCGGACTCCCTCTCACGGAAGGAAGGCCTCATGAATCTTCCCCTGGATATCCCCGCCCTCCTGAAGGCGGCCACCGATATCGACGAGGCGCGCAACACGCCTCTGGCTGTGTCGGTCTACATCGACGAGACGGCCCCCGGTGATGTGGTAGGTCACGTGCGCAGCGCCTTTGCGAGCGCGGGGGCCAAGACCCGGGTGACCATCGGCTATTTGGACGACAACCTGCTCGCCGAGCCCTACGGGGCCGACGACATGGCGGTCATCGTCGCCGGGGATTCGCCGCGCATCGGCGAGCAGGCGGCCCACATCCGCGGCGCCGGCATTCCGGTCATGGTGGCCACCACGGCCCCCCGCGCCGTGGCCGCAGCGGCCGAGGCGGCCGGCTGGCCCGTGCCCGAGGGGGACATCGTCGCGCCGAACATGACCAACCCCACGCCCTTCGGGGACGCCGCCCGGGCGCTGGCGCGCCGCATCACGGCCGGCAGCACCGCCAACGAGGCGCCGAACGCCGCGGCGGCCGAGGCGGCGAGCGCGGCCGAGGCGGCCATCGAGGACATCGAGCACGCCCTGCCCGTGGAGACCGAGCCCGCCGATGCCGAGCCCATTCCGCTGGACGCCGAGGGCGCGGCCACGCTGGACCGCCGCATGGGGGAGTGGATCATCGCCGCCTGCAAGGACAAGCGCCTCGCCTTCGCGCTGGCGTTTCCCTTCGTGCGGCGCCCGCTGTCCCTGGACGCGGTGCGGGCCACCTCGGTGCAGAACGCCGGTGTGGGTGTGGTGGTGTTCATTCCCGGGGCCGACATGCCCATCATGACGCTCAACCAAGCGAAGATGCTGCTGCAGATCGCCGCCGCCTACGGACAGCCGCTGTCGGCCGAGCGCATCAAGGAGCTGGCGGCCGTCGTGGGCGGGGCGTTTCTGTTCCGCAACATCGCGCGCACGGCCGTCGGCGTGGTGCCGGTGCTCGGCTGGGCCATCAAGGGGGCCGTCGGGTTCGCGGGCACCGAGGCCATGGGGCACGCGGCCATCGAGTACTTCGAGGCCGGCGGCGACATCGTCGGCGTGGCATCGGTGGTGCAGAAGGCCCGCGACGAGGCCGTGGAGGCCGCGTCGAAGGCGGCGGCCACGCCTGCCGGCGGCAAGGTGATCGAGGCCGCCCGCGGGGCCGGGGCCTCGGCCTTCCGCGCTCTGCGCGGCAAGGGGAAGGGCGCTGGCAAGGGAGGTGCCCGTGGCTAGGCGCGATCTGTGGCCCGAGGTCGAGCCGCTGCTCTCGCGCGTGGAGCGACCGGCCCGCTACCTGAACCACGAGTGGGGCTGCGCCGCGCCTGTGGCTGAGGACGACTTCGCCTTCTGCATGATTTACCCTGATACCTACGAGCTGGGCCAGGCCAACCAGGCCGTGCGCATCCTCGTGAACGCTGTGAATGCCGTGGACGGCATGGGGGCCGAGCGGGCCTTTTTGCCCGCAGTGGATATGGCCGACCTCATGCGCGAGAAGGGAGTGCCGCTGTTCTCCCTGGAGAGCTGCCGCCCGGTGGCCGACTTCGACGTGGTGGGCATCACGCTGCCCCACGAGCTGGCTGCCACCAACGTGCTGGAGACGCTCGATCTCGCCGGCATCCCGCTGCGCACCGCTGACCGCGCCGAGGGCGACCCCATCGTGCTCGCGGGCGGCCCGTGCGCCTACAACCCGGAGCCCTACGCGCCGTTCTTCGACGTCATCTTGGTGGGGGAGGGCGAGGAGCAGCTGCCCGAGGTGCTGGCGCTCATCCGCGAGCTGCGCGCGTCCGGCGCGCCCCGGGCCGATATCCTGCGCGAGGTGGCGCGGCGCGTGGGGGGCGCCTACGTGCCGAGCCTGTACCGCTGGCGCAGCGAGGACGAGGCCCAGGCTGCCGGCAGCTGGGCGGAGCCCCTGTTCGACGACGTGCCGCGTGTGGTGCACAAGCGCGTCTTCGAGGGTTTCGCCGACAGCCCGGCACTCGAGCCCATGATCGTGCCCTATACGGAAGTGGTGCACGACCGGCTGAACGTCGAGATCCTGCGCGGCTGCGCGCGGGGTTGCCGTTTCTGCCAGGCGGGCATGATGTACCGCCCGGTGCGGGAGCGCTCGGCCGACAACATCGTGGACGCCGTGGCGCGGGGCCTCGCCGAGACCGGCTACGACGAGGTGAGCCTGACCTCGCTCTCTTCAACGGATCACTCCCAGATCGCCGAGATCTTAACGCGGGTGAACGCCGACTGCGCCGGGGCCGGCGTGCGCGTGAGCGTGCCCTCCCAGCGCCTGGACGCCTTCGGGGTGGAGATGGCCGAGCTCGTGGCCGGCCAGAAGAAGGGCGGCCTCACCTTCGCGCCCGAGGCGGGCACCCAGCGGCTGCGCGACGTCATCAACAAGAACGTCACCGAGGACGACCTGTTCGCCGCCATCGACGCCGCCTTCGCCGCCGGCTGGCGCCGCTGCAAGCTGTACTTCATGGTGGGGCTGCCCACCGAGACCGACGACGACATCAAGGGCATCGCGAGTCTGGCCCAGCGCGCCTACGACCGCGCCAAGGCCGCCGTGCCGCCCGAGCAGCGCGGCAGCGTGCGCATGAGCGTGTCCTGCGCGGTGTTCGTGCCCAAGGCCCAGACTCCCTTCCAGTGGGACGGGCAGATCTCGCCGGAGGAGACGCTGCGGCGCGTGGGACTGCTCAAGCGCTCGGTGAAGTACAAGGCGGTGGACGTGCACTACCACGACCCCGCGACGTCGTTCGTCGAGGCGGTCATGAGCCGAGGCGGCCGCGAGGTGGCCGATTGGGTTGAAGCGGCGTGGCGCCGCGGCGCCCGCTTCGACGCTTGGACGGAGCTCTTCAACGAAGAGGCGTGGACGGGCGCCGCCGAGGAGCTGGGGCTTGATCCCGCCGCGATCGCCCAGGCCGAGTTCCCGACCGACTACGTGCTGCCCTGGGCGCACATCACCGCCGCGGTCTCGCCGAAGTTTCTCGCGCGGGAGAGGGAGCGCGCCGCTGCCGGCATCGCGACGCCGGACTGCACCTTCGAGAACTGCTCCGCCTGCGGCGCCTGCCCCACGCTAGGCGTCGACATCGAGCTGCAGCAGGAGCGCGAAGGCAAGGAAGCGGCCCCGGCGGCCAATCCGTACCGCAAGGTCGTGCATCCCAGAGAGGCCGAGCCCCCATGCCATCCCGATCAAGCGCGGCAAGCTGAAGGATCTACCGAAGAGGAGGCGATCCGATAATGGCCGATCCCCGTTTGTTCCGCCTGCGCGTCACCTTCCATGAGACTGGACGTTTGGCCATGCTGTCGCATCTGGAGCTGGCCCGCGCCCTCGAGCGCGCCGTGCGCCGAGCGCAGCTGCCCTTCGCGGTGAGCCAGGGTTTTTCGCCGCACATGCGCATCGCCTTCGGGGCGGCTCTGCCCGTGGGGGTGGGAGGCACCGCCGAGATATTCGATCTGTTCCTCACCGACTACGTGCCGGCGCCCCGTGCCCTCGCAACGTTGCAGGAGGCGAGCCCCGCCGACCTGTACCCCACGGAGGCACGCTACATCGAGGCGCGGGACGCAGCCGCCAGTGTGGCGCTGCCGGTGAGCACCTACGAAGTCGTGCTCTCCGAGGCCCCGCGTGCCGTCGTGGTTCCCGAGGCGATCACCGTCGTGCGCAAGAAGAAGGAGAAGACGCTCGTGCCGTCCGACTTTCTTGTAGGGCCGGTGTCCCTGGACGGAGCCACGGTGCGCTTTTCTCTGGAGGCCAAGCCCACGGGATCCTTGCGCGCCGACGCCTTCGCCCGCGAGCTCGTCCGCGAGACCGTCGCCGCAGGCCACGCTTCGGAGGATCTGCGGCCGATCACCTTCCTGCGCGTCGACCAGCGCGCAGCCGACGGGCAGTAGCGGCCGATTTCGGGTATGATGTAGAAGTCAGGAGATGAAAGGAAGACCCATGGACGATTGCCTGTTCTGCAAGATCGTGTCCGGCGAGATCCCGTCGGCCAAGGTGTACGAGGACGATGTGTGCTACGCCTTCGATGACATCGAGCCCGAGGCGCCGGTGCACACCCTCATCGTGCCGAAGACCCACTACGACAACTTGGCCGCCGGCGTGCCGGCCGAGGTCATCGGGCATATGATGAGCGTCGTGCCCGAGGTGGCGCGCTTGAAGGGCGTCGGCGAGTCCGGCTACCGCACCGTGGTGAACACGGGCCCCGACTCGGCGGCCACGGTGAATCACCTGCACATTCACGTGCTCGGCGGCACCAAGATGGGCCGCTTCACCTTCGAGGGCTCCTATCGCGAGGCACAGTAGGAAAAAATCTCGAAAAAGGGGCTTGTGCGGAAGAGCGATTCTGTTAAACTATACGGGCTGCTGAAACACGGGGTGTTAGCTCAGTTGGTTAGAGCGCCGGCCTGTCACGTCGGAGGTCGCGAGTTCGAGTCTCGTACATCCCGCCATTTAGCTAGTTCAGGAGCCTACGGGCTCCTGTTTTTTTTGATGCCGTACTGGGGATCCGGAAATACGAAAGCGCCCGACTTGAGTGAAATGCTCACCGCTCGGACGCTTTGTCAAGATATATTGTAGCACGGCTACTTGATTTTGATAACCTCTCCGAACCGATTTATATATAACAGTCTTCTAACGTGATGGAGGTTGTGAGCCCATTTCACGACTTCGTCATGAATTTGCTTGTCGGATAGTTTTCTCATGCGCCTGGAATCGAAAATGATATCACGGGATTGATGAACGGCTTCTCGCAGGCGCTTCTCTATGACTTTCAACTTGTCAGATGTTGGAGACTTGACTTCCCAAAAGACGCCTCCAGCCAAGAAGTCTGGCGTCTTAACTCCGTTGCCTTTGATGCGCGCCCTGAACTCCACATTCATGCCGTAATCAGCAATGGCGCGCGCGGTGGCCATCTCATGTGGCTGGATGTTGAGATGTGATGGTGCTGTTATGTTCCCTTGGTTTTTCGACATGACGGATATTATACGCGCGCTACGCGCGTTTGCTGCGGACTTTCGTGTTAGATTTTGCGTTATTTGAAAGTCTCGTACATCCCGCCATTTCAGAGCAATACCATTCGAGGTGTTAGCTCAGTTGGCTAGAGCGCCGGCCTGTCACGTCGGAGGTCTCGAGTTCGAGTCTCGTACATCCTGCCATTCGAAGTATGAGGTCAGGAGCTTTCGCTCCCGACCTCATACGTTTTTCAGGCTCTCGAATCACGCTTTGGGTTCAATTTCGGGGGCTATGTTTCAAAAAGTGTGTCCGCTTGGATTCTTGCTAAACTCACTTTAGACCTTTGTTTCTACTCGGACGATTATGTGGTCTATGCCGCTTGCTTGCCAAACCCCTGATCTGAATTCGCTGCGTGATCTGAGATTGTTGTAAACATCTGATGATTCCGAGAATTTATAAGCATTCCAGGGTTTTCTTGTGATGCGACCATCGGAGTAGTGGATTTCGATGGTCGCTTTTCTGTGTCTCAGTAGCAACTTCTCAAACTCGTATTGTTCGGCGGGGACGAGCGTAATGGGCAGTGGATTATTCTCTCTTCCGTCGGACATGCGGGCTGTTCTTCTGGTTTGTGATTTAGCTTGAGCTTTCATTCCAAGCTCGCGACGGAGTTTGCTCCTAATCTCGTTTGCTGAAGTCTGCGCCTGTCGCATTGCGTCAATGACGCGGTCGTAGTTGAACCAGTATTCTTCCCAGGCTTTATCTCCAACCAGTTCAATAAAGTCGATCTTGGCTGGAGGAAAAACTTTTTCGTAGGTCTCTAATAGCGAGATTCTGCGATCGAGATCGGTGATTCCCCTTGATTTTGGCGAGAGCTTGGAATCACTAAGCATCCATTCCTTCCAGTTGCGGTTGCCTTTGGACTGATTGCACTTGCTACAGGCTGGTACTAGATTGCGTATTTCGCTAATGTAGCCTGTTGGCTCTTTGTTAATTATCAACGGATTTAGATGATCCCATTCAGTATGGCCGTCGCCGCAATACGCGCAGCAGACGTTCTCTCTGTTCATATTGAGGACTGATAGCGCCTCATCTAACTCTCGATCGCTTGGTTCTATGCATGGAATGATTCCGTTCACGAAAGAATTGGTAATGCTCGAACTGCGCCCCATTATCATTACAGGAACTGGCATTTTGAATACTGACATGATCAACCTTTCTATCGTAGACTTGCGGCCTAGACTGACCCTTATTTCTTCTTCTTGCGCTTGCCTTCAGGCGCTTTGCCGCGCGTAGGCTTTCCGTGCTCTTTGATGTAATCAAGCCGATTGTCCACGGAAGATCGCGTTATCAGCAGTTTTCCGGCGAACTTGTATCCGTCGATTGACCTTTCCTCGATCATCTTGATGATACGGGGAATGCTGACCCCGAGGAGCTTCGCGGCCTCTTTGGCTGTAATGAGCCCATCGAGGTCAGTCTTGTTCTTTAAAAGAGGGCTGTGTACGTCAGGCATGTTGTGATAATAGTCAAAGAGTTCTTGCTTGAGATCGAAATCGTCATCCCAGAACTCAGCTTCGAAATGCAATAGGACGTGTTCGAGGATGAATTTCTCGGGATCTTCTTTATATAGCGACCATGAATCATCATCGAAGTCAAAAGGATAAACGCAAAGTCCGAGCGGGTTGATGAGCCCGAACTCGTAATCTTTGAGGTACAGCGCGAACAATCCGCACTCGCCCAGAGGATCCGAGACATCCTGGATCAGAAGTCGAAGACCGCTATAGTCTTTGAGATAGTCGACCTCGTTGTCCCTGTGAATGCCATCCTCCATGTACTCGCCTTCTGCAAGGTAGAGGCGAGCGTACTCGGTGAATTCCACTTCGTAGAAATCGAGCTTATGGAAGGTGCGACGATCGAGAAGCGTTCCTTCTTCCACTTGGTCGAGAAAACGGATCTTTTCTATGGACTTTGGATCCGCTTCAATAGCTGCTTTCATGGTATTGGAATCTGCGCGATCTTCTTCGAAGTCCTCCCAGAAGAGTGGTTTGCTGATTAGGTCTTGCATAGTTACATCTTCGAGCTTCATGTCTCCTCCAAAAAGCCATTAGCTGCTAACAATATAATGAGTATATCAGGAAGCTTCGGCCCATGCAAGTTATAACATTAATTGTTAACGGAATCATGAGAACAACTGGGAGGCATATTAAAGAGCAAAGGTAAATGAGCTTAATCGTTGTCGTGCCTTGACATCAAACAAGGAAAGCGCCCGACTCGAGTGAGATGCTCACCGCTCGGACGCTTTGACAAGACGCATGGCAGCACAGTTACTTGTTTTTTGACGGCTTCGGCAGTGCGTGCGGAGACGCGCTGCGCCCCTCGGGGCGGGGTTTCGGCGTTTCGGGGAGGAGCGCTCGAAGAGGGTGCGGGGCGATGTTAGAATTTGCCGTGGAAAACGATGACCCCGAAAGTGAGGGGAATCTATGATCTGCGATAACGTTCTGGAAGCCGTGGGATCGACGCCGCTCGTGCGGCTGCAGCGTATGACTGGGCCCGACGATGCCCAGGTGCTCGTGAAGTTCGAGGCGGTGAACGTGGGCGGCTCGGTGAAGACGCGCACGGCGCTGAAGATGATCGAGCGCGCCGAGGAGCGCGGCGAGCTTGGGCCCGATTCCATCATCGTGGAGCCCACGAGCGGCAACCAGGGCGTGGGACTCGCCCTTGTGGCGGCCGTGAAGGGCTACGCGGCCCGCATCATCATGCCGGACTCCTGCTCGGTAGAACGCCGGCGCATCATGGAGCATTACGGGGCCGAGGTGATCTGCGTCCACGACGAGGGCGACATCGGCGCGTGCATCGAGGAGTGCATCGCGCTCGCCCAGAGGATGGCCGCAGAGGACCCGCGCGTGTTCGTGCCCCAGCAGTTCGTGAACCGCGACAACCTGGCAGCCCACGTGGACGGCACGGCCGCGGAGATCCTCGCCGATGTGCGCGCGGCCGGCATCGCCATCGACGGCTTCTGCTCCGGGTTTGGCACCGGCGGCACCATCACCGGCATAGGCTCCGAGCTGCGCGCGGTCTTCCCCGAGGTGCAGATCTGGGCCGCCGAGCCCGAGCATGCCGCACTGCTCTCGGGCGGCGCCATCGGCACCCATGTGCAGATGGGCATCGGCGATGGCATCCTGCCCGCCATCATGGATACCTCACTCATTGACGGGATCGTCGTGGTGACCGATGAGGAAGCTCTGGCGTGCGCGCGGCGCCTCGCCCGGGAAGAGGGGCTGTTCTGCGGCATCTCCTCGGGCACCAACGTGGCGGCAGCTCTGCGGTTGGCCCGCAAGCTCGGCCCGGACAAGACCGTGGTAACGCTGGCCCCCGACACCGGCGAGCGCTACTTCTCCACTGTGCTGTTCGAGGGGGAGTGAGGCAGCGCGAAGTGATTGCGGCGGCATCGGATGAGCCCCGCCTTCTGCATGCGGGACAGCTCCGCCGATAGCGCGCTGCGATCCACCCCCAGGTAGTCGGCGAGCTGCTGGCGGTTGAAGGGGATGTCGAACTCGCGGGTGCCGGTGCGCTCGGCCTCATTGGAGAGGTAGGCGAGCACCTTGCCGCGGATGGACTTGGGCGCTACGTGAAAGATGCGGCGCGAGAGGGCGAGGCTCTGCCGAGCGATGGCGGCGATCATGTTGCGGGCCACGAGGGCGTGGTGGTCGCAGCGGCACGAGCAGGGGCCGACCACCTTCGCGAGATTCAGGAAGAGGACGGTGCAGTCCTGGTCGGCGACGACGTCCACGAGCAGCGGCTCGCCGGCGGCGGCGTAGGCCTCGCCGAACATGGCACCGGGCCCGCGCATGCCCACGACGCTCACGTTGCCCCAGGGGTCGACGTGCTCGATGCGGACGCGCCCCGTGAGTACGATGCCGGCAGTGGACACCGAATCCCCCATATGATGGATGCGCTCGCCCTGGGCATAGCGGCGCTCATGGGCATCAAGGCAATCGAGCATCGCGCCGACCTCCTGCGATGCCACGCCCGAAAACAGCGGCGCTCCAGCCAGGAAGGCGTTTCGTTCCATGGGTCAACCTTTTCATTGAAGGAAGCTTCGTTTGTTGTGATTACAACATACAATGCCCTGCCGTGCCAGTACCTTCACAACAGCGGCGCAACGGTGCCGTCTATCTACTGGAACACGGCCGCAAGGGCCGCGACCCGAAAGGGAGTGTCTATGGCAACAGAGCAAATGTTTTGCTTCCAATGCGAGCAGGTGGCGAAGTGCGAGGCCTGCACCGGCGGCGCCGGCGTGTGCGGCAAGCCGGCCGATGTGGCCGATGCCCAGGACGCGCTGACCGGGGCGATGATCGCCCTGGCCCGCACGGCCCGGGAGGCCGGCGTCAAGAACGACCGTATCTGCGATCTCATCGTGGACGGCCTGTTCACCTGCATGACCAACGTGAACTTCGACGGGCAGGCCGTGACCGCGCTTAAGGACGCAGTGCGCGTCGAGACGGCCGCCGTGGCCGCCGCGGCCGGCATCGAGCCGGTCTCCGACTACGACGTCGACCAGATCTGGGGCGACGACGAGGACATCCGCTCGCTCAAGTCCCTCGTGCTGTTCGGCCTGCGCGGTACGGCGGCCTACGCCTACCACGCCCGGGTGCTGGGCTACCGCGACGCGACTGTCGACGAGTTCTTCGCCGACGCCCTGGCGCAGCTGGCCGAGCCGGGCTCGGTGGACGCGCTTCTGCCCCTGGCGCTGAAGGTGGGCGAGGTGAACCTCGGCTGCATGAGGCTGCTCGATGAGGCCAACACGGGCACTTACGGCACGCCGGAGCCCACCACCGTCGCCATGGAGGTGGAGCCGGGCCCGTTCATCGTCATCTCCGGCCACGACTTGCACGACCTGAAGCTTCTGCTGGAGCAGACCGAGGGCACAGGCGTGAGCGTCTACACCCACGGCGAGATGCTGCCGGCCCACGCCTATCCGGAGCTGAAGAAGTACCCGCAGCTCAAGGGCAATTTCGGTACCGCGTGGCAGAACCAGAAGAAGGAGTTCGACGGCGTGCCCGCGGCCTTCCTGTTCACCACCAACTGTCTCATGCCTCCCAAGGAGAGCTACGCCGACAACGTGTTCACCACGGAAGTCGTCGCCTTCCCCGGCTGCACGCATATCGGCCCCGACAAGGACTTCGGCCCGGTTATCCAGAAGGCGCTGGAGCTGGGCGGCTACGACGAGCCCCACACGATTCCCGGCATCAACGGCGGCACGACGATGACCACGGGCTTCGCCCAGGGCACGGTGCTCTCCGTGGCCGACACGGTGGTGGACGCGGTGAAGAGCGGCGCCATCAAGCACTTCTTCCTCGTCGCCGGCTGCGACGGCGCGCGCCCGGGCCGCAACTACTACACCGAGTTCGTGAAGGCCACCCCCGACGACACGGTGGTGCTCACCCTGGCCTGCGGCAAGTACCGCTTCAACGACCTCGATCTGGGCGAGATCGGCGGCCTGCCGCGCCTCATGGACATGGGCCAGTGCAACGATGCCTACAGCGCCATCCAGGTGGCCGTAGCCCTGGCCGAGGCCTTCGACTGCGGCGTGAACGACCTGCCGCTGTCCATGGTGCTGTCCTGGTACGAGCAGAAGGCCGTCTGCATCCTGCTCACGCTGCTGTACCTGGGCATTCGGAATATCAAGCTCGGCCCCACGCTGCCGGCCTTCGTGAGCCCCGGCGTTCTCGACGTCCTCGTCGAGAACTACGGCATCGCCCCCATCACCACCCCGGAGGCCGACCTCGCGGAGCTTCTGGGCGAGTAGCGCCGAGCACAGAACGAGGAGCCCCGAGAGATCGCGCGAGCGCGACGCGATGCGAGGCAAACGGAAGGCGGCGACCGACGGAGGTCGTCGCCTTTTTCGTTGCCTTCCATGGCTCACGAAGGGTCGGCTGCCATCTTGTGACACCGCTCGGTACTTACCGAGAGAGGAGGACGTGGGGGTTCCGGCTATGCTAGAGCGCGAGCAACTCCAGGATGAGCTGGCAGCGGGTGCCGATGGGGAGCTGGTTGGCGTCCAGGAAGGCGCGCAGGTCGGCGCGGGCCACGGTGAAGGGCTCGATGAGCTCGGCGCTGTCGGGGCGCGCTTTTCCGGCGGCCTCCACCTGGGCGAAGACCACCTGGACGTTCTCCTCGGTAAGGCCCGTGGACGAGAAGCCGGGCTGGGGCAGCGGACGCACCGCCGGGGCGATGTCGTCGCGCAGCCGGTAGCCGGTCTCCTCGGAAAGCTCGCGAGCGACGGCCTCTTCCAAAGACTCGCCGGCGTCGATGAGGCCGGCGGGCAGCGATACGCACCAGCTGTTCAGCGGATAGCGGAACTCGCGCTCCAGCAGCACCGAGCCGTCGGGCAGAAGGGGCACGATGCAGACGGCGTCGGGGTCGGGCGCACCGGTGCTCCCTAAGGCCTCCAAAGCGGCCTCGTAGCGCTCGGGCCCCTTGCGGGAGACGCCCTCGTAGGTGTAGGGGCGCCCGTCGGGCAGCGTGTAGTGCAGGTGGTACTTGTTGATCCAGCCGGTAGAGACGGTCTCGATGGACTCGAGCGTCGGGGTAGGGGGCAAGGGAGCCCCCGAGCCATTTGCGGCCGCCGTATCCGCTGCCGCGTCCGTTTCCGTGTTCCGCGCCTTCGCCTCCAGCTCCAGGGCCACGGCCCGGGCCACCTCGGCCTCGGTGTCGCGGACGTGCAGAAGCCCGTTGGCCGCGAAGTCGTCGGTGTGGATAAGCTGGATGCCCGCGGCCTCCATGTCCGCCAGATTCGCCTCCTGCGCTTCGGGGCTGCGCGAGGAGGTGGCGTCCCGCAGGACGGCGACGTTGAAGCCGCGCGCCAGCCCGTCGTAGGCCGTCGAGCGCACGCAGTTGGGGGTGGTGGTGCCCGCGAGCACGAGGGTGCCGATGCCCCGTGCGCGCAGCAGGGCGTCCAGATCGGTGCCGAAGAAGGCCGACCAGCTCGGCTTCACGACGACGGGCTCGCCAGGGGCCGGCGCCAGCTCAGACGGGCACGCAAGGCTCATCGGATCGGCGCTGGAAAGCGGCCGGCCCCCTTCTGCCCACGCTTCCCAGCGCACGGCCTCCACATCGCTGCCGTCGGCAGCGTAGGCGCGGCGCACGTGGAAGACGGCGAGGCCGTGCTCGCGGGCGGCGGCCAGGGCATGGGCGCAGGCAGGAACGGTGGCGGCGGCACCGGCGATGCACAGGGGCGAGGCGCCGTCGATGAATCCGTTCTGCATATCGATGAGCAGGAAGGCGGCGTGGGCTGGTTCTATCACGGCAACTCCTTAAACTTCGCGGTAGGTTCGCTCCATTGTAGTACTATGGGAGGCGAATCAGGCGAGGCGTTGCCAATCCATCGCCTGGCCCCCTCGACGAAAGGAATCCTATGATCGGACTTGCTATCATCATCGTTCTTTTGGTGCTGCTTCTGCCTCAGGCGCTGTTTATTGTTCCGCAGCAGAGCGTCTACATCATCGAGCGGCTGGGCAAGTTCAACCGCACCGTGGGCGCGGGCCTGAACATTAAGATCCCGTTCTTCGAGACCATTGCCGCTAAGGTGGACATGCGCACGCGCCAGGAGCAGTTCGGGATCGATGCGAAGACCCGCGACAACGTGACGGTGACCATGGCCATCGCCGCCCAGTACCGTGTGAGCGCCCAGCCGGCGGCCAACGGGCAGCCCTCGGGCGTGTGGCGCAGCTACTACATGCTGGCCAACCCCACGGCTCAGATGCGCTCCTACCTCATCGACGCCCTGCGCTCCAGCGTGCCGCAGTACACGCTTGACGAGGTCTTCGACAAAAAGGACGCCATCGCGTCGGACGTGAACCAGACCGTTTCCGGCCTCATGGTGGCCTACGGCTACGACGTGGTGAGCACGCTCATCACCTCCATCGATTTGCCCGCCGACGTGGAGCAGTCCATGAACCGCATCAACTCCGCACAGCGCGAGAAGGAGGCCGCCCAGTCGCTGGCCGAGGCCGAGCGCATCAAAGTGGTCACCGAGGCACGGGCTCGCGCCGAGGCCATGGAGCAGGCGGGCCGGGGCATTGCCGCCCAGCGCAAGGCCATCGCCGACGGCATCTCGGAGTCGCTTGCGGTCATCAAGAGCTCCGGCGTGTCGGCGGCCGAGGCCAACCAGCTGTTCATCTTCACCCAGTGGACCGACATGATGAGCGAGTTCGCCCGCAACGGCCGCCAGTCCACCGTGGTGCTGCCGAGCGACTTCACGGCGACGGCCTCCATGTTCGAGCAGATGCTCGTGGCCCAGGAGACGGAAGGCGCCGACGAGTTCGTCATCGTGGAGGAAGAGGAGAAGTAGCTCCTTTGTCGCGCCGCTTCGAGCTTCCGTGTGCCGTTCGTGGACTTTCCCAGAAAGGCGCGATAATTTCCCTTGCGCCGAGGGTATAGGGGCGATATACTGTCAAATCGCGTCCAAACGAGAAATGATGCAAGACCATTTAGAAGTATAGAGTAGGAAAAGGCAATGGATATCATTCGCGCTATTGAGCAGCAGCAGATCAAGCAGGACCTCCCCGAGTTCCACGTGGGCGACAACGTGAAGGTTCACTATCGCATCACCGAGGGCAACCGCGAGCGTATCCAGGTGTTCCAGGGCGACGTCATCCGCCGTCAGGGCGAGTCGGTCCGCGAGACCTTCACCGTGCGCAAGATCAGCTTCTCCATCGGCGTGGAGCGCACCTTCCCCGTGCATTCCCCGAAGATCGAGAAGATCGAGGTCACCCGCAAGGGCGATGTGCGCCGTGCCAAGCTGTACTACCTGCGCAACAAGGTGGGCAAGGCCGCCAAGATCAAGGAGAAGGCGTTCCGCTAGGCCTTATCTTTTGTGTTTGCGAGGGCTCCTTCGGGGGCCCTTTTTCGTATTCCTCGCCGGTGGGAAGGAGCCCGAGGTGATTGATCTGACCGTCCCCGAGATCCGACGGAAGCTGCAGGAGGCCGACGCGGCCGCCTTCGCCGTGCTGGAGCGGTCACTTGTGGCTGACACGCGCAAGGGCGTGCGGGCCGCCGTGGAGGTGGCGCGGCGCCGACTTGAGGCCGAGGCCGCCGAGGAGGCGCGGCTCGCGGGGATGTACGCCTTCGAGCGGGAGCTCGCCGCCGAGCGGGGAGGGTCGGTGGTCATCGGGCTCGATGAGGTGGGACGCGGGCCCTTGGCGGGGCCTTTGGCCGTGGGGGGCGTGGTGCTGGATGCGGACGACCCCATCGCCGGGCTCAACGACTCCAAGCAGGTGAGGCCGGAGGACCGCGAGGCCATCGCAGGCGAAGTGCGCCGGCGCGCCCGGGCGTGGACGGTGCAGTACGTGGAGCCGGCCGACATCGACCGGGTGGGCATGACGGCGGCCCTGCGCCGGGCCTTTGCCGCCGCCATCGCCGAGGTGGAGGCCCAAGGCGTCGCGGTGGATGTCGTGCTTCTGGACGGCAACCCGCTGCATCTTGATCCGCGGGAGGTGAACGTCGTGAAGGGGGACGGGAAGTGTGCCTCCATCGCCGCCGCGTCGCTCGTGGCCAAGGTGGCGCGCGATCATGTGATGGAGGCCTATGCCGAGCAGTACCCCGGCTACGGCTTCGAATCGAACAAGGGATACGGCTCCGAGGGCCATATGGCGGCCATCCGTGAGCGGGGGCTTTGTCCCATCCACCGCCGCAGCTTCTGCTCCTTCGCCGCCCAGGAGAGCCTGTTCTAGGGATTTTGCGACGTCGATGCGACGCTGTTGCGACGCTGTTGCGACACCAGTGCGGTTGGCGCGAGGAACGAAACGAGACATTCCCGCGTCATTTTTACGGTCGTGCTCGACTAAGGTGTGCTCCATCGAGAGGAAAGGAGCGCACCTTATGGCTGCGAGCAGTGAGGCGGGCGTGTTGGAGCGTCCCGCGATTAAGGAGAAGAAGCCCAAGTCCGCGTCGGCGCCCAAACGCAAGGCGAGGGAGGGATCGAGGAAGCGGCGGCCTGCCGATCCGAACGCCCAGGGACGTCGCAACCAGGCGCTGGGGGCGCGGGGCGAGGAGGCGGCCGCGCGGTTCCTCCAGCGCAACGGCTACACCATCCTCGAGCGCAACTGGACCTGTTTCGCCGGGGAGGCCGATATCATCGCCATCAACGACGAAGCGCTCGTGTTCGTCGAGGTGAAGACGCGCCGCAACGCCGACAAGGGGCTGCCCAGCGAGGCGGTCACCCGGGCCAAGCGCGAGAAGTACGAGCGCATCGCCCTCGCCTACATCCAAGACCATTTCTTCGGCGAGGCCGTGGTGCGCTTCGATGTGGTGGCCATTATCGTGCTCTCCGACGACCGCGCCTTCATCCGGCACCATCTGGGCGCCTATTCGGTGGGTTGAGCCGTGGCGCGGGGTCAATGCGCCGTCATGGGGGCGACGGTTCGCGGCGTGGAAGTGGTGCCGGGGCGGGTCGAGGTGGTCGGTTCCGGCGGCCTGCCGGGCATGGCCATCGTGGGCATGCCGGATGCGGCCATCCAGGAGGCGCGGGAGCGGGTGCGCGCCGCGCTGCGGGCAGCGGGGTTCTCCATGCCGGGGGAGAAGATCGTCGTGAACCTGGCGCCGAGC
>QFCE01001220.1_pt1 | contig 36173 bp, 38 predicted proteins | sample 5346091 | NCBI WGS metagenome assembly QFCE01 (sample SAMN09062252, study PRJNA434731) | Human gut metagenome, whole genome shotgun sequencing project. | isolation source: stool timepoint A chromium assembly | host: Homo sapiens | collected 2015 | reverse complement strand
TTAGCCATACAAATCTTGTCCTTCTCATTAACACTGACAAAAAAAACAAAAAACAGGCGCATCAAATGAAATTTTATCAAAAATATTTTACAAGCTGCTTTAATCCACGGCGGATACTGTCTCGGACACGGCTTGGGTCTACACCTTCTACTTCGGCAATTTCATTTACCGTCATTCCCAGATAGTATCGGGCATAAATTCGCTTTGCCTGTTTCTCCGGCAGCTTCATCACAGCGGCATAGACCTGCTCCCGAAACTGTTTTTCCTCCAGAACCATCTCCGAAAAAATGGCAACAAAAAACGCCAGATTTCCGTGAGGGAAAACTGGCGCGCCCGATAAATTTTCCAATTCTACGCATAACCGTTTCCTCACTGAACGAAAGTAAGGAACATGGCAAGCGCAACAATTCCCACCATCAGCAGCAGCCAAAAAACGCTGATTGCAGTTGATACAATATTGATAATGCTGCGGCTTTCCCTGCTCCGCACACATACCACCGAAAGAATCAGACCCAGCAGGACAAAAACGACATTGGCTCCGGCCCAAGCGGTTCGGGCTCCATCCGACAGCGAAAGGTGCAGAAGCGATGGGGCAAGAGCCGCCAGCGGTAGGATGCTCACAATGAGCGCAGCGATACTAACTGATTGAAGTTTTTTCTTTTCCATAGTTTTACCTCATTTCTTTTTTCCCAAATTGGGTGACAGCCAGCGCGAAAAACAGGCCAAACACTACAATCGCGCACGGCAGGAACGGAAACACCGAAAAAGCGGCGTCGGAAGTTTCTGCTGTAAAGTCATAGAGAGAGCAGGAAACGAGATAACCGCTGTAACAGTACGGGTAGGCGATCCACAGCGGCGTATTCGCAACCAATACACCGGGAATCACAAGCAGCAGATTTAATCCCACAGAAAGAAGCGGCTTTTCAAACAGCACAGTGATGACCCACATAGCCGCAATGCACGGCAACATAGTCAGAAACAGCCCCAAGCACCATTTCAGAAGATATAGGATCGGCAGGGTTTCTGTTACTCCCATTGTCTGTGTCGCAATCAACCCAGCGATTACAAATACGACAAGAAACGCCACCATCTCCATAAACAGATAAAAGGTAAGCACACAGAATTTGGCAATGGATAATGCGCAGCGGCTGACCGGCAGCGCCAGCATTTTCAGAATCCCGTTATTTCCTGTTTCTCGTCCTGCGATCATCACGCAAACCACGATCATGCTGAATGGAAGCAGATAGTAGGCGTAAACAAGCGCACTTTGAATAAACATGGCAGGCCACGCATTGGTGTATTCCGGTGTAAAGTAGTTGCTCAAACTCGCAACCCCGGAAACCACCACCAATAAAGGTGCAATGAAAATCAGGGGTACGATTTTGGAGCGTTTTACTTTCATAAACTCGATTTTGAGTAAATCCAAAAAACTCATTTCTTATTATCCCTCCTTACTCGTAGCGTCTGTACTTCGCCAGCCACAAGCCCACAGCAAGGAACAACAGTGTTTCCACCAAAGCGACAAGGGCAACCGTCGAATCAGGCTGGGCGCTCATGGCTACTGCTGGTTTCAGAATAATCACAAAAGGATGCACCAGCAAAAGCGTCAGCCCCGAATTTGCAAGGGCCATACCACTCAGAAAACCGGCAACACCAATTCCAAGCGGCACCCACATATTTTCAAAGCGCGAGGAAATCAGCAGCATAAACGACAGTACCGGCATGGATGTGAGAAAAGAGTATCCGGCAAAGCGTACCAGCGTACCCATCTCAAACGCTCCGTCCGGCAAGTCCGTCATTCCGATCTGTGCAAGTGCCAGGTTTTGCAGCACGATAGCAACCAAAAACATGACCGTCAGAATCAGAAATTTACACAGATACATGGACGGGACGCTGACGGGAAGCATATACATCTTCTTTACGGCACTTCCCTTAAATTCCATGTTGTAGATCATGCAGGTAGCAACCACGATACCGAACAGATTCAGCACCATAATCATGCCGTAGAGCTGGGTCAACAAGACATCCATCGGGGCCAGCGGCAGATTCAGAAGTGTGTCTTTCCGCACAATGAAATTGACAAATGCGTAGGCGGCTCCCAAGACACCAACGGCCAGCAGCACGGGAATCACGCCGGTTCGCTTTTCTTTCCGAAGTTCGATTGCCAGCGTTTTCATAATTTTGCCCTCTGCTTTCTGTCCATGTTATCTTTCTCAACCATAGAAAGGAACACATCTTCCAGATTGTCCGCAGCGAAGCCGGATTGCAGGGCGTATTGACGCAGATCATTCATGCTTCCCTCAAACAGCAGCCGCCCGTGGTTGAGAATCCCAATGTCATCTGCAATCAATTCGATTTCAGACAGCATATGGGACGAGATCAGCACCGTGCAGTCGTAAAGGCTGGGCAAGGATTTTACCAGATTGCGGATTTCGTGGATACCAGACGGGTCAAGACCGTTTGTGGGTTCGTCCAGAATCAGAATCGGCGGACGCCCCAAGAGCGCCCCGGCAAGGCCCAAGCGTTGCTTCATCCCCAGCGAATACTGTTTTGCCAGCCGGTCGCCAAACTCGGTCAGCCCTACCAGTTCCAGAGCATCTTCCACATCCGCTTTCGGCAGTCCCAAAATGCGGCGGATAATGTCAAGATTTTCCCGCCCGGTGAGATTCGCGTAGAAAGACGGCGCTTCGATGAAAGAACCGATCTCTTTGAGAATGGCAATCCGATCCTGCGGAAACTGTTTCCCATCAATGGTAAAGCTGCCTTTTGTGGGGTCGGTCAACCCCAACAGCATTTTCATGGTAGTGGATTTGCCTGCCCCGTTCGGACCAAGAAAACCATAAATGCTGCCCTTGCGAATATGAAGCGAAACATGATTGACCGAAGTGAAGTTCTTATATTTCTTGGTCAACTGTTCCGTTGTAATGATATAGTCCATAGAAACATCTCCTTTCGATGCTTCTATGGTACAACTTCAACCTGACATCTACATTCTCCCGTCCTTACTTTTACCTTACTTTTCAAGGAACAAGAACGCAGAACGGACAGCCCATGATATAATAGAAACAAATAAAATCAGATTGGAGAAACTGCTATGGATAATTCCTTTTTACATACTAAAAGGCTCCTGTTGGTAGATGATGAACAGGAACTATTGAAAATGGTTTCAGATATATTGAAAGATGCAGGATTTGAAACTGTCCTTACCGCAATGACGGTCAAAGAAGCTATTTTGACCGCAAAAGAGGAAACTCCCGATTTAATTGTTTTGGATGTCATGCTGCCGGATGGGGATGGCTTTTCTCTGATGCAGCATTTCCGCACTTTTACCAATGTGCCGATCATTTTCTTAACAGCAAAGGACGAAGCAGCAGACAAATTATCGGGATTGGGGCTTGGTGCAGATGACTACATTTCTAAGCCCTTTATGCCGCAGGAACTGTTACTGCGTATCTATGCGGTACTGCGGCGGACCTACAAAGAGGATTCACCGCTGCTTGTTTTGGATGGATGTACGATTGATTTCAGCCGGGCCGAAGTCCATAAGGGCAGCGAAATTATCTCCCTGACAGCCAAAGAACATGCTTTACTTGAAACGCTTGCCCGTAATGCTGGAAAGATTGTTACCGTAGATGCTCTTTGTGAAGCCCTCTGGGGGGATAATCCTTTTGGCTACGAAAACAGCCTCAATGCTCATGTCCGGCGCGTCCGGGAAAAGATTGAAACCGATCCATCAAAACCCGTGTCCCTAATAACCATTAAAGGATTAGGCTATAAGCTGATAGCAAGGAAGTGATGTCATGAAATCATTCGGAAGTTATATATCTAAATATCTTGTGTCGTTCGTTGCCTTTATTCTGATATTGCTTTTTCTTAATGCAGTAGTATTCGGTCTGACTTTTCAAAAGATTGTGACCGAGGATTATGGCGATTCATCCCCGCAATCCATGTTGGAAATGACTGCTACCGCCGCTACGCCGGAACAATTATCGGATGAGGCGGTGCAAATGCTCCGACAGAATCATATTTGGGCGATCTACTTGAATACAGATGGTCAATGTTATTGGTCGGTTGATTTGCCGGACAATGTGCCGAAAAATTACACAATTCAAGATGTCGCACTATTTTCAAAAGGGTATATTGAGGATTACCCGGTTTTTATTTGGAACACCGATGATGGGTTGTTGGTGCTGGGCTATCCCACAGACAGCTACACAAAACTCACCAGCAATTACTATTCCATTGCAGCACTTCAACGACTCCCCATCTTTGTGCTGGGGATGCTTGGCTTGGATGTGCTGTGCCTCTTTTCAGCCTATTACTTTTCCAAACGCAGAATCATTCACAATACCGAACCGATTGTGTCCGCTGTGGAAACTTTGGCAGACGGAAAGCCAGTTTCACTTCATATCAGCGGAGAACTATCGGAAATTGCAAGCAGTGTAAACAAAGCTTCTTCCATTTTGAATAGGCAAAATGAAGCGCGGGCGAACTGGATCAGCGGCGTTTCCCATGACATCCGCACACCTCTCTCCATGATTATGGGGTATGCGGGCCGTATTGCAGAAAGTAAAGCTGCCAGCAAGAGCATCCGTGAACAGGCGGAAATAGTACGGAAGCAAAGTGTAAAAATCAAAGAGCTGGTGCAGGATTTGAATTTAGTATCGCAGTTGGAATATGAGATGCAGCCGCTTCATAAAGAGATGGTTCGCTTATCCAAACTACTGCGATCCTATGTAGCAGACCTGTTGAATACAGGAATTTCCGATAGCTACAACATCGGAATTAAGATCACTCCTGACGCTGAAAATGCTGTGTTGGAATGTGATGCCAGATTGATTTCGCGAGCTATAAACAACCTTGTCCAGAACAGCATAAAACACAACCCACAGGGCTGTGAAGTCTGCCTTTCGCTTACAACATCGCAAAACCATCTTATCTTGGCGGTTACGGATAACGGAACGGGTCTGTCTGCTGAAAAGCTGCAAGAGCTGGAAGAAAAACCGCATTATATGGAAAGCACAGATGAACGGCTTGATTTAAGACATGGGCTTGGATTGCTGATTGTCCAACAAGTCGCCATAGCTCATAACGGCAATTTCAAACTTACTAATGTTTTCCCGAAAGGGTGTGAATCTACTTTAATATTCCCGTATATTGGATAAACAGGCAAGTACAAATCTATAAGGAAACGCCAGATGCAGAGGTGATATGCCCCTGGATCTGGCGTTTTCTTAATAAGCGCACTTCAAATCGGTATAACCTTCTTATTAACACTGACAAAAAACAGGCGCATCAAATGAAATTTTATCAAAAATATTTTCCAAGCTGCTTTAATCCACGGCGGATACTGTCTCGGACACGGCTTGGGTCTACACCTTCTACTTCGGCAATTTCATTTACCGTCATTTCCAGATAGTATCGGGCATAAATTCGCTTTGCCTGTTTCTCCGGCAGCTTCACCACAGCGGCATAGACCTGCTCCTGAAACTGTTTTTCCTCCAGAACCATCTCCGAAAAAATGGCAACAAAAAACGCCAGATTTCCGTGAGGGAAAACTAGCGCGCCAAGAACAGCCATTATTATACTGAATTACATGGAACGATAATGCCGATGCAATGTTATACTTGCCCGGAGAAGGAGCAATGCTTTTTTTTAACTGATGTAGATCATGTGAGCTTTGAAAAAGCAAACGAGACGTGGCAAAATAACCTCCAATCGGCTACCGTGTCCCTGCAAGTCGTCATAGGTTTGTGCAAACGCAAAGAAACGGCGGCTCTGAAAATCAAAGCCGCCGTTTCATAGGCGCGTGGAAATGTGTCTGCTGTACGACGGCTTTTTTTCTTTTGCCGTCGTCCGGCAGATTAACATATGAAACTATAATTCATTGATGGTTGCAGTAATTGGCATATTGCGAATTCTCTTTGCAGGAGCATAAACGGACACAATAGCAGATATGAAGATAAAGGCAACGACAATTCCAAACCACAGGATAGGAAATCTCCACTCAATTCCAAAATAATGTGTAATTAGACGATTATATAAAAATCGACTAAGCGGGAGTCCAATGCCACATCCAACTATTAAACCAGAAATTGCATAGGTGTATGCTTCCGCAGAAATCATTCGTTTAAGCTGCCTATTATCCATACCAACAGCTCGCATTGCACCATACTGCTTAATTCGTGCAGATACACTCATAGAAATACTATTGACGATATTAAACAGCGAAATAACTCCGATAATAGCTAAGAAGCCATAACAAACAATTCGTGCAGCCCAATATGTAGCATTATTTTGTTTATTGCCTTCACGCTGATCTGTAATGATAATATCATCGTTTTCAAGACTTCTAATTTCTGCTATTGTTTCTTCAGTAGCGTTTGAATCTAACTGAATTCCAATAAGCCCATACTTTGTACCGCCCATGATACGGTCAAATGTTTCCTGTGAGCAAATAATAATCAAATCATCTCCGAATAACCCTTGTGATAGAGCGCAAGTAATCTCAACTTCTTCGCCTGCAAACTGGATGGTATCACCGATGTGCAAGGAATTGTTTCTATTAAATACGGTTGCCACTTTGTTACTGTTCCCGTAAACTGTATCTAATGATCCCTGAGCAATACTACCTTTTGAGTAATCTAGAAGTGTATCATCATAAGAAACAATATTGATATGGTCTATTCCTGCTCTTGAAGATGTTGCAGGAATGTTTTCTACATAGCTACTTCCATAAGCATTTGCAACCCCATCTATTTTTTTGATTTCATCGACCAAGCTGCGCTCAATATCCATTTTATTTGCATAACTGGATAATGCTATATCGGCTGATGTGACACTCAACGATGGAACAAGTTGCTTTGCAAAATCTAAAATTACAGAAAAAGAAAAAACCAGCATAATAGTCAGTGCAAAGGAAGCCGTCATCAGAAACCAGTTTTTCTTTTTTTCAACCGCATGATGTATGCCAAGTGAATTATCAATTTTTCCTAAGCTAAACTTGATAGCGTGTTTAACAGAAGATTTATTATCTACATTGCCAGAAACCGCAGATATGGGTGAAACTTTAGCAGCCCGCTTTGCTGGGGATTGTGCTGCTAAAAATACTGTTACCACTCCAACAACTACGCCACTGATAAGTCCAACAGGGCTGATCTGAAAGACTGGCGTTGTAGAAAATTCTCCACCAATTCCATAATGAAGTGTGGCGCAAATAATCCAACTAATTATTGTTCCAAAAAACACTCCAATAGGTACCGCGGTTTTACACCAGTTCAATGCCTCCAAACGGACAAAGCGGATAATTTGTTGACGACTTGCACCAATGCAACGCAACATTCCAAAAAATTGAGTTCGTTGCGCAATGATGCTATTCATACTGCCAGAAATCATCAATATTCCTGCCAACAACACTAAAACAAATAGAATTGCTGCCAATCCGTACATACTCTGCATCGCTGTATTGTTGCTTTGCCCAGCCATGCCCATAACGCCGGTATTTTCAGAAATACTCCCATCGGATAATTGGTACTGTGTCTGTAGTTCTGTTATTGCATTTGCCGCTTTCGCTGCACTTTCAAACTGCACATAATAAGTCAACTCATTGTTTGTTACTCCGTTTTGTGCCATAACAGAAGTAAATGCACTTTGTGTCAGATAAGAGCCTATCAAATAAGTCTGATTTTTATAATAGCTTTCATCATCTGTGCCAAAGCCAGAGATTGTAAATGTCCGATCTCCAGCAGGGGTATGTAAGGTTACACTATCCCCAAGCTGTACTCCTAAAGCAGTTACAGAATTAGGTGTAAGCATAACTTCCTCATCATTTGCCGGAAATGTTCCTTCTACAATTCCATTTGAAATCTGAGTAATATAGACTTCATCGGTGCCATACAAAACAGTTCGTTTTTCGTTGACTCGGTACGGTTGTTCTCCTTCAAAATTAAATTGAGAAGCTACACCAACTGCTGTAACATCTGAACGATTACTGATTTCATCCGCATTGTTCTGTGAAATATTTTTTATTGCAATGTGCCAGTTTCCATGGTTACTTATCATAAAATCGCTTTCTGTTCGTATCATCATGTCAGCAACACTGAAAATAGCTGTGACAAGAAACACCGAAATGATAATACACAAGACAGTCATACGATTTTGCCGCTTGCGCACCTTTGCGGAGATGGGAATGAGACTAAGATAGCTTTTCATTCACGGCACCTCCCAAAATCAGTCAAAGTGCCATCCGATACCTGTAATACCCGGTCTGCCGTTTGCGCAATACTGCGGTTGTGGGTAATCATAATGATGGTCTGCTCGTATTTTTTCGATGTTTCTTTGAGCAATGCTATGACCTCACTGCTGTTTTGTGAGTCCAAATTTCCTGTTGGCTCGTCTGCCAGAATCAGAGAAGGACGGGTAATCAATGCGCGGCCCAATCGCCACTCGTCTGCTGTTGACCGCCGGAAAGCTGACTGGGTAAATGATTACGACGATCTTTCAAATTCAAAACCGTCAGCAGTTCCTCCAAATATCTCTTAGTCCGGCTTTTGATAATCCAACAACAGCGGGAAAAATAATATTTTGTTCCACCGTCAACTCCGGGATAAGGTTAAACGCCTGAAAGATAAAGCCGATATTTCTCCGGCGGAAAACGGTCAGCTTTCGATCGTTCATGGCAAAAATGTCCTTGCCGTCAATCAGAACCTTGCCAGATGTTGGCGTGTCCAAAGCACCGATCATATTCAGCAGTGTACTTTTACCAGAACCGGATTCCCCGACGATTGCCACATACTCGCCCTTTGGAACAGAAAAGCTGACATCCTTTAATGCCTTGACAGCGGTTTCTCCGTTGCCATAGGTCTTACTGATATTTTTGACTTCTAATAAGTTCATAGTGTAAACACCTCTTTCTGAATGATTTTGCGATATAGGCAGGCTGTCTTTGTTTGTCCTGCCTATGTGTGAGAGAATAGCACCTGAATCTTACTGTAAGCCTACAGCCAGCCTACAATTTTGTAGGAATCAGAAAATTCATTGTGAAAGTTGTCCCGATACCTAATTCGCTGTCAACCTCAATGGTGCCGTTATGTGCTTCAACGATTGCCTTTGCCAAAGGTAATCCCAGTCCAATCCCCTTGCTTGTCCTTAGAAAAACGACTGCGATAAAACCGCTTGAAGATGTGATGTATATCCTCTGGGTGGATGCCGCATCCATTATCCGTTATCACAATTTGGACACCAGACGGCAACTCGTTCCACGCAACACGAATTGTTGCACCACTTTCTGTATGGTCAAACGCATTTTTCACAATATTGTCGATTGCCTCATTCAACCAATCACGATCACAAAAAAGAGAAAGATGATCCGAGCCAGACAGAATGATTTCTTTCTTTTCCTGTCTGGCTCTATATGCAAAATGCAGTTCAATATCCCGCATCATATCTGCAACATTTTCTGCGTTCTTTTCCAAGACAATGGCTCCGGCATCCAATCTTGTAATCTTGAGCAGACTTTGCACCAGTGTTTCGATACGGTCAAGTTCCTGCTCAGACAAACCCGCAAATTCTTTCACGGAGGACACTTCTATATCCTCGTCTTGAAGGAGTCCGTTATAAATATTGAGTGCTGCTAGCGGTGTTTTCAGTTGGTGTGAAATGTCGGAGATTGTATTTTTCAAAAACTCTTTCTCTCGTAACTCGTTATCTGCATGGGCATTTAACACTGCCGCTAAAGAATTGATGGAATGAAGCAGTCGGTACAATTCGCCCTCATTGTCACATTCAATACGGGCATTGCGATCACCATCAAGATACGCATTGATTTGTAATATCGCCTGCTCCATGATCTGATTTTGCCGATTAAAATATACAAAGCAGACTGCCCATACAGCACCGCCAGCCAATAGAAAAAGGATTAGCAATAACAGAGAAAGCCGTCGATATGACAGCCATAGAAAAACCTCGGCTAAGAGAAATGTAACCCCAAAAACCAGTGAAAGCGAAAGAAATAGATTTTTGATTTCTTTATTTGCCAGTATCTTCATTCTGTACCTCACCCGATAATATTCCATTTATATCCCATACCTCGAACAGTCAGGAGCATTTGTGGTTCACTTGGATTATCCTCGATCTTCATACGAAGCCGACGCATATAGACCGTAAGGGTACTACTGTCGATATAATTCCCGTCGCAATCCCATAGCTTATCTAAAATTTGTCCCTTTGTCAGCACCATGCTTGGGTTTCTCATAAACAAGCACAGTAGCTTGTATTCCGCGGCAGTCAAATCCAACAGCTCCCCATTTTTGAAAACCTGTCCTTGCAGCAAAAGAACTTTGATGCCATTCGACTGCAATTCTGTGTCTGCTGTTTGAAAAGAATTTGCACGTCGAAGTAAGGCGTTAATCCTTGAAACGAGAACCCCCAGTTTGAACGGTTTTGTGATATAGTCATCACCTCCAATATCCAGCCCCATAATAATACTTGTTTCCTCATCCGAAGCCGTCAGAAAAATAATTGGCACCTTTGATGTAAGTCGAACTCTTTTGCAAAATTCAAAGCCAGACCCATCTGGCAGAGATACGTCCAACACCAACAAATCATATTTTCCGTCTGTCCACAATTCCTCCGCTTCTTTGAGCGTTCTGGCGATATTTAATTCAAATCCCTGCTTTTTGAAAGCAAAAGAAAGCCCGTTAATCAGGCTTAGATCATCTTCAAGAAGTAATATATTACTCATACTTTTTTACCTTTCCTTGTTTTGTTCGACCATCAATCGGCTTCTCCGCAGTTTTAGGGAGCAGCCAAACACCGGCCATTTTCACAGCGCCGGGGATACGCCCACCAGCACAATAATAATTTACCCTACGAGGTGTCACGCCCCACTTCTCGGCGGCCTCTTTTAATGTCATATAGTCCATTTCGCACCTCCACAGGATATATTATAGTTCTCTATCTCGAATAATACAAGTTTATCACCAATCGCAGCTTTATGACTGCTTTGGGGCAAAAAATGCGGGAAGCCCGAAAGAATAAAGAACTGACAGAGTTGTCCGAGAAATTTGAAACAAATTGAGCCAGTGAGAGAATCGTTAAAATTCACTCACTGGCTCTTTTCATTTTAAGAGAGCCAGTTCGTCTAACACTATATGTATCATCAAATGAAAATTTATCTGTTTTATAATTTCTTCACGAAACATTATTTCCAACTGAATAAGAAATATTTTTTACTTATTTCCATATTACGCTTTGCCTTCGTTCAAATAACCCAGGCTTGTTCAAAAAACCTGATGGATATGCACTGACAAAATCATTATCTTTTTTTCCTGACCACATGAACAATTATAGCAATCACAACGATTGCGGCAACCATGCCAATTAGGGGGAGCCATGTGTCTACGATACTTTGAAACACAGCCTCCCATTTTACATTTTCAGGTAACATGATTTACACCTCCAATTTCTTTTGCTCTGTAACAATGCGTTTACAAGATAGATAGGTTGCAAGGAAATAACTCCCGTAAACAATGAGGAAAAGAATAATGGTCAATCCGATATTTGTTGAAATATGGATATTCATAAATTCCTCAACGACAGTCATTGCTTTGCCGATTAAGAAAGCCGAGTATATTCCGGCAACAGTCAACGGAATTGCAAAAAACACAGCCGTCTGCGTAAAAAGTGTGCGGTTAATTTGCTTGCGCTTGGCTCCCAACTTTTGCAGCAATCCATATCGGTAAATATTGTCCGTCGTTTCTGTGAGCTGTTTTAGTGCCAAAAGAGCAGCACAGATCAGCAAAAAGATTAAGCCGATATAACAACAAAGGAAACTCACCAAAGCATTGAGTCCGTAGAACATTTCACACATCATGTTCTTTTCTGCGTACCGATAACCATGCGCTTCGTCCAATCCAATAGGGACCATCTTTTGCAGGATTTCATTAGAATCCGCATCCGGCTTATATTGTACCAAAAGCACATTAATGTCTTTTTCGAGGCCAGCCACTACATGATCTGGGACAATGATTGTTCCGCGATCATTGTTTCCAACAGAAGTCATAAAATATGTTTCTTGCAAAACTTCATCGGATGCACGCAGTAAGGTTGTTCCGCCTATTGTGATTTCCAAATGATTTTGTAAGGCCAGAGAAACATATTGATATGTCCCAGTGTAATTACAATTTAACAAGTATTGGTCATCGTTCAGCGTGATTGGCTCTTTGCCCTGCATAGCCAAAGCACGATTGAAGTCCGAAACGGAAATTATGGCAACTTTGCTATTGGAAACTTCCTCATCAATAGGCCACAGCTCGACATTCTGACCTTCAAATAGCTCTGAATAGGTCATATCGGCCTCATAAATGCTGATTTGCTCCATGTTTTCGGCGTAATCACGCATTGCAACATCATGTGTGGCAAGATACTCGGAAATGTTGCTGTCTCCATCAGTGGAAACATTGGAAAGTACATTCAAATCATAGGGGGTTGCAGCTTTTGATAATTCATTCATTGCAAGAGCTGTGCTTGCCCCAATAGATACAGCACAGATGGTAATGGTCAGCAGGCCACAAACAATCGTCACCACAAGATAATTCGTGCGAATTTTACTTCCGATTTGGCGTACAAGGAATGTGTTCAAACCTTTCAGATAAAACCCTTTACCAGCTCTTACCACTTGGATGAAAACAGTGGATAATGAGTTGAACAACAGAAAGGTTCCAACAACCAAAGCTGCTCCCGCAATTTGAAAAGACATATTTTCACGAGATGGCAGTATTCCGTTTTTGTTGAACAGCACAGCGGAAATCCCTATGCAGATCAGGGAAAGCACAAACAGACAGAGCGGCAAAACACGATTTTCTGCTTTTATGCTTTCGTTTTTTCTGCTGGCCGTCAATAAGTCAATCAATTTGACATTGGTTACAGACCACACATTGAAAAGCATTACGATAAAGAAGATGATCGCAAAACAAAGCACTGTCTGTCGAAATGCTCCAGCAGAAAATACGATTTGAAATTTATCCAATTCAATCGCAAAAAGTTTTAATGCAACCAAAGAAAGTCCTTGCGAAAAGAGCAACCCAAGAACCAAACCTGAAACCAAAGCAATGACACCAACACAAAGAGTTTCACCGGCAAACAGCCGGGAAATGCGTCTTTTTTTCATGCCGAGCACCATATATACGCCCAATTCTTTTTTGCGGCGTTTCAAAAGAAACTGGTTGGCATAGATAATCAGAAAAGCCAATACTACCGCAATGACAACAGAAAGCGCCGACAACAGTATGCCGAGTTGGTCGTATAAAAGCGAACCGGTTATTCCCATATCAGAAAAAGCTGGCTGATCGGAAATTGAGTTGAAGGCATAAAACAGACTGACCGAAAGCGTCAGTGTAAGGAAATAAATCAGATAGTCCCGGATGTTCTTATGAACATTTCGGAAGATCAGCTTAAATGAGGTCATTTTGCTCACCTCCCAAGACGGAAACCACTTCCAGAATCTTTGCAAAAAAGTCTTTGCGTGTGTCCGTCCCTCGGTGCAGCTCATTGAACACCTGCCCGTCTTTGATAAACAAAATGCGATGGCAATAGCTGGCGGAAAAAGCATCATGCGTTACCATTAGGATTGTTGCCGCAAGCTGTTCGTTCAATTCCGTCAGCATCGTCAACAGCATCCGCGAGGAATTGGAATCAAGAGCGCCGGTAGGTTCATCAGCCAGTACGATTGCTGGATTTGTTACCATTGCTCTTGCAGCGGCTACCCGCTGCTGTTGGCCGCCGGACATCTGATAGGGATATTTGTTCAATACTTCCTGAATGTTCAGCGCCTTTGCAATCTGCGGGACACATTTTTGAATCTCGCTGGGTTTGGTTCCTGCGATAGATAAGGCCAGAGAGATATTTTCGTAGGCTGTCAGAGTATCCAGCAGATTGAAGTCCTGAAAGATAAAGCCCAGCTTTTTTCCGCGAAAGTCTGCAAGCTGTGATCCGTGAAGCGTCGTAATGTCCTTTCCCTCCACATAAATATGGCCGCTGGTAACGGTATCAATCGTAGAAATGCAGTTCAGCAAAGTGGTTTTCCCGGAGCCGGAAGAACCCATAATACCGAGAAACTCACCTTTACGCACAGAGAAAGAAATATGATCAACGGCTTTTGTCAGGTTGCCCTTGTTACCGTAAAATTTTTGGATGTCATCCACCCGTAAAATTGTGTCGTCCATTGATTATGAGACTCCTTTCTCAAAAGCATTTTGCTTTTGTGTTTTTATTCTACCATAGGGGCTTCTCCTGTGCCATTAAGTTAGATTACATTTACCTTACCAGAATGTAAGGTTGAAAAAAGCGAGGTTTTACAGCCCCGCCTCTTTCAAATAGCTCTCCGTAGGAAATACCATAGTTACGGTAGTCCCTTGTCCGGGATCACTGGAAACGGAAAGCACAATATTCATTTTTTTACACAGCTTTTGGCTCAAATACAGCCCAATCCCGGTTGACTTGGAATAGCGGCGTCCGTTTTCTCCAGTGAAGCCTTTGTCAAACACGCGTGGTAAATCCGCAGCAGAAATTCCAATTCCATTATCTGAAATAAAAAGGGATATATTATTTTTATCTGTTTTGGTAGAAAACTCAATTTGCAAATTGTCTTTACGATATTTGATCGCGTTGGATATGATTTGTCCGATTACAAATGTGCAACTCTTGCTATCGGCAACAATAGGAATGTCCAGATCATTCAGCACTGGTTTTCCGCCTGCTTGGATCAGAGGTTTGGAATATGTCTTTAACGCAGCATGAACTAAAGATTGCAGTGTAGTTTTTTCCACCTTGAAATCCTTTTCCACATCCGTACTGCGGGCATAGTATAGCACCTGTTCCACATAGGTATCAATTTTGCGGAGTTCATCGTCGATGCGTAGCGTAGTGGGATTTTTTTCGTTTTCTATCATCAGGCGTGCAGAGGTAATAGGGGTCTTGATCTCGTGTATCCATGAATCAATGTACTCCCGGTATTCCCGACTTGCTTGTTTTGCATTGGAAATCTGATCGTTCTGGTATTTATTGCAGCGCCGCAAAATATCCACTAAAATCTGACCTTCCAAAAAATGAGGCTGTGTCAATAGTTCACCCAAAAGCGACTTTTCTTCCATCTGTTCCATCATTTTCAGAAGTAGATTATAATAACTTCGTTTGCGGAAAAAATCATATACCAAAGCGGAAATATACGCTGCCATAAGGATCGTTTCAGCAAACAGAATAAAAGTAGCAGGGGTTTCAATTAGCCAAAGCAGGCCAAACAGCAGGAGTGCCGACACCAGCATACATATCAATGAAAAAATTCGATCTAAAAGATACTCGGATAATCTCATACGCAATACCCCAATCCACGCTTCGTTTCCAAATAGTCAGGCAAACCGATCTCTGCCAGCGTTTTCCGCAAACGAACGATATTCACATTCAAGGTGTTTTCGTCTATAAATTGCTCACTCTGCCAGAGTTCATCAATAATGGCATCACGAGGAATGATATTTCCCTTGTTTACCATGAGCAGACGCAAAATCCCCATTTCATTTTTAGTAAGAGATTTTCTCTGTCCTTGGTAACTGATTTCTGCTTTGAGCAGGTTTAGAGTTAAGCCTTTGTGTGTCAAAACCACATTATCCTGTATTTCATAAGTTCGTGCCAGAAGTTTTTGTATGCGTGCCAAAAGAACCTGTGCATTGTAGGGCTTTGAAATATAATCATCGGCACCGATGTTCAAACTCATTAGTTCGTCAAAATCGCTGTTTCTGCTGGTAAGCACAATGATTGGAAGATTGGATTTCTGCCGGATTTCTCTGCACACCTGAAAGCCGTCCTGATACGGCAAATTGATGTCCAAAAGAATCAATTCAGCCCCAGACGAAAGGGCGGTTTCTGCGATATGCTGAAAATCGCTACTACTGGCACATTGGTATCCGTATTTTTCAAAAAGTTGGGTAAGTTCCTCACGGATTGCTGGTTCATCTTCTATGATAAAAATTTTCATTTTGTTGCCTCCCTTGCGTTGTTCTCATATCCAACGGCTTCTCCGCAATTTTAGGGAGCAGCCAAACCCCGGCCATTTTCACAGCGCCGGGGATACGCCCTCCGGCACAATAATAATTTACCCTACGAGGTGTCACGCCCCACTTTTCGGCGGCCTCTTTTAGTGTCATATAATCCATTATGCACCTCCACAGAGTACATTATAGTTCTTTGTCTCGAACAATACAAGTTTATCTGTTCCAACGCAAACGTTTCTTTGTTGTATAGTTCTTCAGGTGTTTTTGCGTAGATAGCTACGAGCTTACCATTCGCGTCTTTGATTCTGATCCTATAATATAGGACACCTCTTTTCATAACTGTGCCATATGTACTGATGAAGGAGGAAAACTTGTCCTTCTTATTAACACTGACAAAAAAGGCAAAAAACAGGCGCATCAAATGAAATTTTATCAAAAATATTTTACAAGCTGCTTTAATCCACGGCGGATACTGTCTCGGACACGGCTTGGGTCTACACCTTCTACTTCGGCAATTTCATTTACCCTTATTCCCAGATAGTATCGGGCATAAATTCGCTTTGCCTGTTTCTCCGGCAGCTTCATCACAGCGGCATAGACCTGCTCCTGAAACTGTTTTTCCTCCAGAAGCATCTCCGGTGTTTGCGGCTTCAATAGCACCGCATTTTCAATGCCATTCTCGCAATCCAGAGAATACTGTGCTTTATAACGATACATCTTTCGCTCATACGCAGCCTCCGCACGTTCAGCTACTCGAATAGTCTCCATTACTTCCTCTGTCACATCTACAAAAAAGTCTGTTGTATAAACATCAGGATAAAGTTCCCGAAGGTTAATTTTCTTCATTATGTACCTCCATTTCGATTCACGGGTGATTGACGGGTGAATCGAATGGAGGTGGGGAACGGCAGCGACGTACTTCGGGAACTTTCCCGAAAAATCGACAGCAAAAAGCGCCAGCTCCACACAATGGGAAACTGGCGCAACAAAAATAACCATAATTCTTCTGTTTTAATTGGAATGATAATGCCGATAGATAATCATATCTCCCCAGAGGAGGGGCAAGGCTTTTTTTAATTGGTGCAGCTCATGGGTGATATGAATGACAAAAATTGACATGGCGGTATCCTCCTATATACCGCCCTCTTGATTGCATGAGCATCGTTGGAAAAGCAAAAAGAAACAGCGGCCTTGATCTACTCAAAACCGCCGTATCAGCTATGTGGGTTTGCATGGGAAATGATCTGCCCGTCAGCGGTTTTTTTCTTTTCCCCGCTGTGGAGGCAGATGTTTCTTATTGATTTACCACAAGCATAAACTACAAATGTTACACAAATGTCCGAGGTGCCTTTGATTTCGACAAAAAAACAGGCTGAATTGTTACAAAGCTCGGACATTTCAAAAATTTTTTGAGAAATGGCGAAAAAAGCGGGGCAGCACACGCCGCCCCGCCGATCCCATACGGTTATTCCATCGCCCGCATTTGTTCAATCAGGGATTGCTTTTTCTGTCTGCGGATTGTCCATACAGACAAGATCAGTTCCATTCCGAACAATACCAGAATGAACAGTCCCATTTCCAAAACCGGGAATTTGTAAGGCACTACATTTCCGGCAAAAGCTCCTATACTCATTTTTCTGCAAGCAAAGATGGAAGCCGGAAGCCCAACGATCAGCGTCGCCAATGTTGCAAAGAGCGCATAGCACAGCCCCTCACAGATGTTCATTTTACATAGCTGTTTTTGTGTTAGGCCGATAGAACGCAGAATACTGTTTTCCTGCTTTCGGGCTATCTGGTTAGAGAGTGTCGTATTGATAAGGTTGATAACGCCAAAGAGAAATACCAACCATGAAAGTATCTCCATACTGCCAAACGCAAAAGAATTTGTCATTTCTTCATATTCAATCACTGTATTGATTTCATCTAAGGCAATATTACTATGGCTGGCAACAATATTTTTCAATTCAGCTCCCACATAGTCCGTTTTTTTAGCGTCATTTACAATGCTCCATGAATAGTCAAAAGAGGTGATTTCCGGGTGCAGTTCGTGGAACAACGCTTCTGGTGCAAAAAGAGTTGCCCCATCTAAGTGCATCCTGCCATGTCCTGAATATACCTTTGCAGGAGCGTATAACCCCGATATGGTAACAGAAACGGATGGCTGTTCTTCTCCCAAAGAAATCTCAACCGTTGAACCAACACCCATATCCTCATTCTGCTTTAGCACATTATAGTCAATTACAATACTACGGGAATCTGTTGGCATGGTTCCCTCTGTCAGAGCCGCTTCAACTGCCGCATAATTCTGGTCGGTCAGCATATCGCACATACCACCAGCTTGATGAATCTCTGTTTTATAAGTTGCATGGAGAGATTGCCTGCTTGGAATTATATCTGTAACGCCATCAATAGATAAGATTTCCTGCTTCAATTCCTCATTCAATGGATTTCCCGCTGCCATAACCTTTTCTTCTGTCATTTCAGAATCCAAATAAATTTTATAGTCGCCGTCCGGGAAAAACTGTCTTGCAAGCGCCTCTGGAGAACGCAGCAAAACAATGGAGGATACCACAAGCAGAATAATTCCGCCCAAACTCAATGAGGCTACAATAGCAACGGTCTTTTTTCGGTCACGCTTAAAATTCGCAATTCCCATTGAAACAGGATTGAGCTTGATATTCTTTTTCCGGCTGCGGGTATTCTTTTGCGCTGGGGTAAAACGGACGGCTTCAATCGGGGAAATCCCTGCCGCAATTTTTACCGGCTTACGGATGGAAACAGATACCATGATCCAACTGCTTATGAGTGTCAAAATAACCGTTGCCACATAGGAAACAGCGTTAAAACCCTTAGAAAACAGGAGAAAACCGCCACATATGCCCAACACTGTACCAATCACAATCCCGATACTGCCGAGTTTGCGTCCCTCCCGCTTTACAATCCGCTTGATTTGCTTTGGCGTTGCACCAATCGTCCGAAGCTGCCCGTAGCTCTTGATTTTGTCATTGATGGAGATACGGAAGATACTCTGGATCACAATATAGCCGCCGATCAGAACAACGGCAATCACGCCAGCCATTAGTGCAAAATCAAAGGATTTAGAGGCATAAGCAAAATACTTGCTGTTCATTTTTGGCATGGAAAGCTGATATTCCTCTGCAATCTCCCTGCAATAAGAGGTCATCAGTTCTTCGTCCAACTTGACGCTGTTTTTGAAATGAGCATAGGCGCGATAGCCAGCCGGGTCAAATCCTTTCCATTCTGTCAGGGCAGCGTTGGAAAGAATGATAGCGCAGGTATTCGCTTCTTTTTCATTTACGCTGTCCATAATGCCGGTAACGACATAATCACCATGAAAGCTCTCGGTGTCTAAGGTCACAGTGTCCCCAATCTTGGCATTGTTTCCATAGGTGGAAAGAAAGTATTCGCTTACGACAACTTCATTTGCTTTTTCAGGAACCCGGCCCTCTAACAGATTCATTTGCGCCTTGGCAATCTCCATCATTTGCGCGTCGCAATACACATAGGACGCATGATAGCCCTGTTCCGAAAGTTCCTCACCCAGCATATAGTAGCCGCCCACGCGCTCAAACTCCGGCACTCCTTTCAGGGTTTCAATGTCGTTTTCCTCTACGCCCATCCAAACCGCCTCATAAGTATCGACAACCTGATTGCGCTGCATTTGTGTCAGGGAAGTAGACACAATTCCCGTAAAGCAGATCAGAAACGCCGCCAGCGCAACAGCGATCACCACCATCAGATTCCGGCGCTTCTCGCTTTGCAAACTTTTCTTTGCCAGCTTCTTTGTAATAGCGCTGGTATCATTTTCAAAAGGCCATGTCATAGCCTGCCACCTCCTTATTCCACAATCTTGCCATCCTCAATGCGGACAATCCGATCTGCAAGGCGGGCAATGTCGTTGTTGTGGGTAATCATCACAACAGTTTGCCGGAACTCCGCACTGGTGCGCTTGATAAGCCCCAGCACCTCGGCGCTGGTCTTGCTGTCAAGGTTGCCGGTCGGCTCGTCGGCCAGCACAATAGCCGGTTTGGTAATCAGGGCGCGGGCAATCGCCACACGCTGCTGCTGGCCGCCGGAGAGATTGTTCGGCATATTTTTCAGTTTATCTTCCAGCCCCAGCAGGTGAACGATCTCGTCCAAAAACTTCTGATCCACCGTGTCCCCGTCCAGCTCCACCGGCAGGACGATGTTCTCATACACATTCAGGATGGGAACAAGGTTATAGTTCTGGAAGATAAAGCCGATGTTGCGGCGGCGGAAGATGGTGAGCTGTTCGTCGTTCATTTTCGACAGCTCTTTGTCCCGGACAATCACATTGCCGGAAGTAGGGGTGTCCAGCCCGCCCATCATGTGAAGCAGGGTGGACTTGCCGCTGCCGGAGGTTCCCACAACGGCCACAAATTCGCCGTCATTTACAGAGAAGTTCACGCCGTCAAGGGCGCGGGTGATATTCGGCTTTGTGCCGTAATACTTTTTCAGATCAATCGTCTGCAAAACGCTCATACTCAAAACTCCTTTCAAGGCTTTCTGCCTGTTGATAAGGTCATTGTAAAACCCAAATGTCCGCGAAATGTTACAGCGGCCCAAAAATTTCATTGAAAATCGGGGTGAAATGTCACAGCGCTCGGACATTTCAAAAATTTTTTTGAGAAATGGCGAAAAAAGCGGGGCAGCACTCGCCGCCCCGCCGATTCCATACGATTATACTGTCACTTTGATTTGTTCAACAAGAGATTTCATTTTAACGAAACTTTAGTTACATTGATTCACTCAATCGCTTTAATACGCTCTACTACAGACTGCTTCGCTAAAATGTGTCTTTGATACACTTTTACTACTATATGAACCACAAAAACAAGCACGAAATACAGGAGTAGAAACGGCCACGGGAAGCGATAGGAAATATAGGATAATCCGGGTATTTCTGCGATCTTGTTGCATAAAAGGAACCCCAGCGGTATGCCTACCACACAACTCCCTATTAAACTACCAAAAAAATAAATCCTGTTTTCTGCACTCTGTGTTTGATAAATTTGTACTTTCGTCATACCAGCGGCCTCTAACAGCGCATAGTCATGGCGGCGTATAACGGTGTTTGTAATGCAAGTATTAAGCCAATTGACAAAAGCAAACAAACATATCAACACTATCACTGCTGTAACAACAATTTTGGCGTTATAAAAATACGCCTGATATTCAGATAAATCATCCGCAAATATGGAAGTATTTATACGGTTATCCGAAGCCACCAGTGCCTTAATTTCCTCAACAGCCTGTTTCGTTTGCATATCTTCAGTACAAATGTACCATGCCAGATCACAATTTATTTCTGCTAAAAAGTCCAGATATTCAGGGGTCGTATAGAATACGCTACCTTTGTCCTTATTTTCGATGAAACCACATACTGAAAAATCAATTTCTTTTGTAGACATTCCCGTATTTACTGATGCGGAAAAATGATCTCCCAAACTCAGGGAAAGACCTGTTTTTTCATAGTAAGGAGAGGCACGATTTATCACAATCGGAATAGTGCTGTTTGTATTTGGAGAATAAGGCATATCACCCTCAACCAGTTGGGTTTCAAAACTGGTTGTGCCGACAATACTATTGATGGATAGTTCATATCTATTCTCAGGTTGACCGGGAACGACGATCTCACAATCTAATTTTTTGGATGGATAAATTTCTGTTACACCAGAGATATTTTCAATCTGCGCTTTCAATTCCTCCGTAAAAGGACTATCTTTCATCAGTTCAAGAGTAGCGTTTTCGGCAGCTGTTGAGTTCAGTTTAAGATAAATGCTGCTGTTTTCATAATACGGTTGCCGGACAAGCTCTTTTATATCAATAGCCGAAACTACCGAAAAGACTACAAATACAAGGACTCCGCTCAACACAAGGGATAGCAGCGTATAAAATGCCTTTTTACGGTTACTGAAAAAGTATTTTTTTGCCAAACCATTAGGATTGATACGACTGCTTTTTTTGAAAATTTTAGCTGATTTTATTTCCTCTGTCCTCAATGCCGCCATAGGGGATAAAGACGCAGCCAGTTTTGCCGGTGTACGGAATGACCAAAAAACAATGAACCATACAAAAGCACCGGAAAGCAATGTGCAGGCCACACTGGGCACCAAATATAATTTCAAGGGTAATACACAATTAAAAAGAAAACCCAATAGCAAACCGCCTAAAATATACTTCCAAGATAACTGTTTTCGCTCGTTATGAATGACTGCTTTGATCTGTCGGTAGGTCGCTCCCACAGTCCTCAACTGTGCAAATTCTCGTGTGCGCTGTAATATTGAAATATACATGATATTTTTAATAGCGATTCCTGCTGTGAGTAGCAGAACAATAGCAATCCCCAAAATTACACTAAGTATTTCCTGTGTGTTATCGACACGAGAGATTATCTGTGTATCTATTGTGGCATTACAAAGTAAGATAGTCGAAAATGCTAACAATAGAGAGGCAATAAACATGATAATCCCTGCGAGGAAATTTCGTTGTTTATTTGCGGATAGACTTTGCGTCGCTAATTTTTTCTCCACTTTGTGAGTATCATTTTCAAAAGGCCATGTCATAGCCTGCCACCTCCTTACTCCACAATCTTTCCGTCCTCAATGCGGACAATCCGATCTGCAAGACGGGCTATGTCGTCATTGTGGGTAATCATCACAACGGTTTGCCGGAACTCCGCACTGGTGCGCTTGATAAGCCCCAGCACCTCGGCGCTGGTCTTGCTGTCAAGGTTGCCGGTCGGCTCGTCGGCCAGCACAATAGCCGGTTTGGTAATCAGGGCGCGGGCAATCGCCACACGCTGCTGCTGGCCGCCGGAGAGATTGTTCGGCATATTTTTCAGTTTATCTTCCAGCCCCAGCAGGTGAACGATCTCGTCCAAAAACTTCTGATCCACCGTGTCCCCGTCCAGCTCCACCGGCAGGACGATGTTCTCATACACATTCAGGATGGGAACAAGGTTATAGTTCTGGAAGATAAAGCCGATGTTGCGGCGGCGGAAGATGGTGAGCTGTTCGTCGTTCATTTTCGACAGCTCTTTGTCCCGGACAATCACATTGCCGGAAGTAGGGGTGTCCAGCCCGCCCATCATGTGAAGCAGGGTGGACTTGCCGCTGCCGGAGGTTCCCACAACGGCCACAAACTCGCCGTCCTCCACGGAGAAGTTCACACCGTCAAGGGCGCGGGTAATGTTCGGCTCTGTGCCGTAATACTTTTTCAGATCAATCGCCTGTAAAACGCTCATACTCAAAACTCCTTTCAAGGCTTTCTGCCTGTTGATAAGGCTATTGTAAAACCCAAATGTCCGCGAAATGTTACAGCGGCCAAAAAATTTCATTGAAAATCGGGGGTGAAATGCTACAACGCTCGGACATTTCAAAATTATTATTCAACTACCCTTAATCGAGCTACAATACTTGTTTTTCTAAAATAGCGAAACGAAACATGAGGAACTATAATCGCCACAACGCAAATAACAATTCCCTCTAATATCAACGGGAAAATCGTAGGCTGTATTGTAAACAGCCATAAGTCAGGTTGATTAAAGAAAGTAGGAAGAATTGTATTTGCAACAATAAGAGAGAGAGGTAAACCCATTACACAAATCAGAAATGCGTAAAACAATCCCTCCAATACGGTCAATTTGTTAATTTGTTTTTTCGTCATTCCGATGCTCTCTAATGTAGCAAATTCCCGTTGCCGGTTTATAATGCCCGTTATAATGATGTTGGAAAAATTCACAAGCCCGATACTTCCTAATAGAAACCCAATAAGGCCACCTATGATAAAAATAGTTTGTTTTAATCCATTCATAGTTTGTGCCAATGTTTCAGACGATGCGTATTCAACGGTAGGCAAAGAATTGATGTACTCGGTCGCTGGCAAAAAGTGTTCTTTTTCCACATCAAACACATAACTCATTATGGCTGGATTGTTATACAATTCCACAAACATCTCATTACTCATATAGAAAATAGGACAATCGCCGCCAACATCAGTGTAGCCAACATTCTTACCCGGAGATTCTACCAATGAAAAATCAACCACTGCACGCGCAATTACCGAAACCGTTTTATAAGGCAATCCATCTTTGTAAATGGTAACTTCCTGATTGAGCGGACAAAGAAATTCAGGAGATTCATTTGGGTTGATCGCTGAAATTTCTATAACATAGTTTCCACTTTCCAAATATGAGGTTAGTTGCTGTATATCTGTTTCTCCCTCAATGAAATTCAATTTAGGAAGTATTGATTTTTCTACCCCGTAAATATTGCAAAGAGGTCGATAATCAACACCGAGATTTACTGGATAAGTTCTGCCATCAACCATACCACTTCGTATAAGGTGATTATCTTCTGTGTATTCGTCTAATACTTCCGTGACCAAACTACCATAATCATAAGTAACACTGACATCATCCAAAGTGTTTTTATAAATTCGACTTCCGTTCAGCACAGGAATATTATTTTCAATATCAGATATGATTTCATTACTAACAGAATCATCTTTAAATCGAAAACCTTGCACATTAGAAAATGTGTTTGGGCTTGCCACAACAAAATCAAATGAGGTAACAGAAGATACATATTTTTTAACATCAACACTATTTCCGATTGCGATTGCACTGTTTAGGAGAATAATGCAGAGTATCATGGATAAGACGATAAATATGGTACGCTTTGAATTTCTTCTTAAATTTCTCCATGCCATTTCTGTTATTCTATTCTTAAACGAAAGACGATTCTTGTTGGCACTATGATAATTGTCTTTTTCATAGTATCTGGTTGCCTCAATGGGCGAAATCGTAGCTGCAATTTTGAATGGTTTCTTTATGCTCACCCAAACAGTAATCGCACTAAATATCCCGGCAACGACAAAAATAATAGGATTAAAACTCAAGTTCACAGAAAGATTGTGATACTCGCCTTTCATAAAATTAAGAATCCACGGAAGCATAAGTATTCCTACTATATATCCTAAAATCAACCCAATAGATATACCAATTATAGACAGCCAAAATGCTTGCTTATAAACAATTCGCTTGATTTGCTTCTCCGTTGTTCCGATTGTTCTTAATAAGCCATATTTCTTTATTTCTTGAACAACAGAAATCTCAAAAATATTGCGAATGAGCAAATAGCCAGTTATTACAAAAATCATAATAAAAAACAGGGCTGCTATTATGGCAATCCAATTTACAGATGTACCAGTGGACGGGCTGGTTCCCCTAATTTGCAAAATAGTGGTCTGTATAGACTGGATCGCTCCAACACATAAAGTCGTTACAGAAGTAAAAAGCATTGATGTTAAAACGATTGCTATTACAGCAACAATATTTCGTAATTTGTTGGCTTTGAAGCTTCTTTGCGCCAGCTTCTTTGTAATGGCGCTGGTGTCATTTTCAAAAGGCCATGTCATAGTTGTATCACCTCCATATTTGATAAGGGTATTGTAAAACCTAAATGTCCGCGAAATGTTACAGCGGCCAAAAAATTTCATTGAAAATCGAGGTGAAATGTTACAACGCTCGGACATTTCAAAAAAATTTACGGCGGGCAGCCGGAAATGGCCGTCCGCCGCGTTCTATTTTGTCGGCAGCATAATGGAAAATTCTGAACCCTTGCCCGGCTCCGAAACCACTTTGATATAGCCGCCTTGCCGCGTTACGATCTCGCGGGCCAGATACAGGCCAATGCCCACGCCCTGCTGTTCGTGTACTTCTTCCTCACGATAGAAGCGCCGGAAGATGGCGGCCTGATTGCTTTCGGAAATGCCCTTGCCGGTGTCGGTCACTTTGATCTCTACATACATTTCCCACAGCACCACCGACACAGCGATTTTCCCGCCTGCCGGGGTATACTTCACCGCATTGTCCAGCAGGTTAAAGAGGGCTTCGGATGTCCACTTGCTGTCATGGGAAAAAGTCAAATCCTCCGGGCAATCCACGGACACGGCAATTTCCTTTTTCTCCGCTGCATACACGATCCCACTCATGGCCTGCGCCACGGTATCAAAGAGGCGGCCCGGCTTCTTGTCCAACTGGATCACGCCCGTTTCCAGCCGGGAGGTTTTCACAAGGGCCTGAAAGAGAAAGTCCAGCTTATCCGTCTGGCTGTGGATTCCCCGGATAAAGTCGGTGCGCTCCGCCTCGGTCATGGGCTTTTCCAGCAGGGTGTCCGTCGCCATTTTCAGATTGCTTACCGGCGTTTTCACCTGATGGGAAATATCTGATACAAGGGTCTGTAACTCCTGCCGTTCCTCGTCCACCCGGCGGCGGTTCTCCTGCATGATCTGGTAAAGCCTTGCCAGCCGGTGTCCAATTCTGGCAAGCTGGGTTTCGCTGTCCTCCGGGCGCTGGGGTGCTTCATTCCCGGCGATCATGTGGTCTAAGGTCTGGCACAGGTCAGCGGTAAACTGCGACAGCCGCTTTCCAAACGCCTGTGTCAGTACAAAAATCCCCACAAGGGCGCACAGCAGCAGCGCCCCGCCCGTCAGCAGCACCGCAATCTGTTTTGTCACAAGAAACAGGGCTATGGTGATCCCGGACATGGAGAGGACAAGTCCCATTGCCACCCAGCCAAACAGCCGCTTTACCGAAAGGTTCTGAAACTTCATTTTGCCTCGCCTCCCGTCCATTGATAGCCCATGCCGTAAACGGTCTTGATGTAGGGCGCGCCGCCGTCGGCTTCAATCTTGCTGCGAATCCGGCTGATGGAGGTTGTCAGTGTGTGTTCGTCCACAAACCTTTCGTCTATATCCCACAGCTTTTCCAAAAGCTGCCCACGGGTCAGCACTTGCCGGGGATTTTTGCGGAATAGGTTCAGCATTTTATACTCCATCGGGGATAGGGTCAGGGGCTTGCCGTTTAGGGAGGCCGTCTGCTCCGAGAAGTCCAGAAACAGCCTCCCGTCGTCGTAAATGTCCTTGGCCGGTTTGTGGTGTTCCAGCATGGCGAACATGGCTTTGATTTTCCGCTGCAAGGCCCCGATCACAAAGGGCTTTGTGATGTAGTCCACCGCGCCCACCTCATAGCCCCGTATCTGGTCGCTCTCCTGATCGTTGGCGGTCAGGAAAATTACGATGGTGTCCGGGTGCCGGGGCTTTATCAGCTTGCACAGCTCAAAACCATTTCCATCCGGCAGGTTGATGTCCAGCAGCACTAAATCAAATTCCCGCTGGCGGATGGCGTCGGCTGCGGTTCTGGCATTTAGGGCAGAAGTCACGCCGTAGCCGTCCGCGGTCAGGTTATAGGCCAACATCTTATTCAAAAAACTGTCGTCCTCGACAATTAAAATCTGCTTCATATCCTCACTTCCTTTGCTTTTTGCAGATAGTATAACAGGCAAATGTCCGCGAAATGTTACAGCGGACGGATTTTTTCAAAAAATCTATCAGCAAAATATAGCTCTATTAAAAAGCAGCACCAAAGAAGATATTTTCATATTCCTCCCGGTGCTGTTTATATATTATTTCAGCTCATCCTTATTATCTTCTTGTTTCTTTTTATCCCGATATTTCCGTATGAGTTTATTACGGATGGGAACGCCAACACCAATCAAAAGCACAACTGCCAAAATTGTGAAATCCATACAATCACCTCACATTTCTTTGTTCTTCATAATCTGAATGGACAAGAAGATTGAAACCGCATACATCACGACAATAGCAAAAACCACAAGCAAAATAAGAAGTATCGGAGACGATTCAACGACTGAAATAATTGAGTTCCCGATAGCTGGCATTTTAGAGAGAAGAAGTAAAGTAACCAAAAAACCGGCCACTGGAATATACATAAATACCCGTCCTTTGATTGAACCGTACTTGTAATATCCCGGAATCTGGAACACAGTATAGAGTGCAAATAAGAATACTCCTGCAATAGCGGCGGTCACAATGTCAAATGCGCCAACTGTTTCACCCAGCACTTTCAAGACAAGCGGCTGTGCAATCAAAGAAATAATCAGGGAAAGAAGCCCCATTGCAGGGACGAAAACATAGCGTCCGATCACAAGCTCGCTTTTACGAACAGGTAAAATACCAAACAGACGATCCATACTGTTTTTTTCTGTGATGGAAAAGGTATATCCCGTCGTCATGGCAATAAAGCACATAGCAAATGATACCCCTGTCAGCAAAGAACGATTGATTGCGGCAAACACAATCGGCAGAAGCAGGGTAAAGCAAATCGTCTTAAAATATGGTTTTACCAATGCAATATCTAATTTTGTAGATTTCAAAATATTACTCATAATCGTCACCTTTCTTGCTTGTAAACACTACAATCTCATCAATGGTGGCAGGCTCAACGGTCAGGTTGGAGAAATCGTTAATATCTTCGGTTTTCATCAGAGCCTCAAATCCCGTAGGGAATGTACGAATACCATCCGCCTTATTTTTCAGATCATCGGACAGTTCCTCAATTCCACCTTTTACAATGCGGAACATATCTACAAAATCATCTTTGCTGCCAGTAAAGTACAGCTCGCCATAGCTGATGTAGGTAATATAATCGGCTGCACGCTCCAAATCGCCTGTGATATGGGTGGAGAACAAAACACTATGCTCGCCATCTTCAATATACTCTGAAAGAATTTTCAAAAGTTCATCTCTGGAAACCGGATCAAGTCCACTGGTCGGCTCGTCGAGGATCAGCAGTTTGGCGTCGTATGAAAACGCACAGGCAAGCATTAACTTCATCTGCATACCTTTGGAAAGTTCTTTTACCTTTTTGGTTGGTGCAATGTGAAATTTCCGTAACATATCCGCAAATTTCTGGCTGTCCCAATTTGGATAAAATACCGAAATGGATTTTTCAACCTGCGACACTTTCCAATCATCACTGAAATAATTTGTATCGAAAACAACGCCCAGCTCTGATTTTACTTTTTGTTCTTCTGCGATATTATCCAGCCCCATCACTTTGACTGTGCCGCCGGTGCGCTTGAGCATATTCAAAATCAGTTTGATTGTCGTTGTTTTGCCAGAACCATTCGGGCCGATCAAGCCCATAATATATCCCTTTGGCAAAGTAAAGCTGATATTGTGAAGCTGAAAAGAATCAAAAGATTTTGAAAGATTCGTTACCTCTAAATAATTAGTCATCTGTTTTTACCTCCGTTAAAATGTCCAAAAGGCGATGTAATTCCTCTGTGGATAGATTTGCCATTCTTGCAGCTTTTATTGCTTCGGTAAGATTGTTTTCTACTTTGCAAATAAGCTGCTCCTTAATCAGTTCTGAACCAGATCCCATTACGAAACATCCGCGCCCCTGCACATTTTTAACAAAGCCCTCTTGCTCTAATTCTGTGTATGCCTTTGTCACTGTTAAGACGCTGATCTTTAAGTCTTTGGCAAGTGTTCTAAGGGAGGGCAAAGTTTCTTCGGCTTGAAGTTCGCCCGATAAAATAGCCGCCTTGATCTGCTGTTTAATCTGCTCGTATATGGGGACGCCAGATACATTTGAAATAATCAGTTTCATTGCTGCATCCTCCGTGTGTTTTAACTGTTATGCTGTTGTGTATAACAGTATAACACATGGAACTTCAAAAAGCAACATAGTTTAAGAAAAGTTCTTAATAGCAAAATAGACCATCAAGGTCACAGATGAAAGTATTCTATATTTTCAAAATCAGCATAATCAGGCCTATTAACCGGCATAATAAGGTTATTCCGAAAAGTAAAACGGAACGATAGAATATACTTGAGGTGAATGATTATGCCGATTGATGATTTGACCGCTTTAGGGCAAAAAATGCGGGAAGCCCGAAAGAATAAAGAGCTAACACAACAGGAGCTATCTGATTTGAGCCATGTTTCTGTAAAGCAAATCGCCAATATCGAAAAGGGGAAAATGAATCCTTCTCATTTGATTTTGAGAGCATTGGCCAAGGTCCTGCATATCTCTTTAGATACACTTATAAATCCAGATGTTTCTCTGGAGGATGAAGGTGTCAATCAGATGAAAATGCTTTATTCCAGCTGTCCGCCAGAAATGCGTGACACCCTGCTGCATCACACCCAGGAAACGGTGAAAGAACTGACAGAGTTGTCAAAAAAATTTGAAACGAATTGAGCCAGTGAGTGAAATTTAACGATTCTCTCACTGGTTCTTTTCATTTTCGGAGAAAAGAGGCAAGCAATGCCTGTGTTAATACACACAGGCCCGCAGAGAAGAAAATCCCTCCGTGATTTTCCTCTCCGCTTGCTTGTTGAGGGCAGCGCCCCCAAGCCCCTTTGAACACAGAATTTCATTCTGTGGCTACGCGGTCTCCGTTCCACTCCGGTCGGCACTAAGCGGACATCCCCCGGATGTCCAGTGCCTGCGAACGCTTTTGACCAGGACCAGCTTACCGCTGGCCGTGGTCTTTTTCTTTTTCAACATCCTGTTCTACCTCCATTTTCAGCACTCGATCTACATTCGCTTTTGCAGTCAAAAGCTCCCTCATTTCTTCACGGGAGCGCCGATACTCGGAATAAGTCTTTTTCTTTTCTTCCAGCAATTTTGCGTACTCTGTCTGTAACTCTTTGACCTTTGGCAGCTTCTTGACGCCCATCTCATCAAAGGCATTCTTAGCAGCCTGGTGGAGCAGAATTTCTTCCTCATGTTCCTCCCGGAATTTCTTAGAGTAACCCGCCTTGCGGTATGCCACGTAGACCTCACGGGTCTTGGCATAATTTACGATGTGAGTACGCAGAACAGCAATCTCTGCCATGCGCTTTTCAGCCGCTTTGATCTGCGCCGAAAGTTCATTGTGATGTGCCGTGGCAGCCGCAGTCTTTTTTTCCAAAACCGCATACTCCAGCAGATTGTTCTCTGACAGGTAATTCATGGTCTGCGCCATTTGTTTCAGATTAAAAACTTTAGCCCATCGAGCATAGCCAGCACCTTTTCCAGCCTGCAATTTTGCCTGAATGTCCACCAGCAGATTGACCTTCGGCGGCTCTGCCTGTGTGACTGTTTTCTTTCGCGGGGTATGTGCTTTCTTCCCTAAGAGAACTGCCCGCAAATCTTCCAATCCATATCCTTCGCCCAGACTGTCCATGCGGGCGGCTTTCTCCCAACCAGAGAGCTTCAGTCGATACGATTTTCCGCGCTTTGAGACTTCACAACCATACTCTTGCAACAGCTTCAGCAGTTCTTCAAAGTCAGCGGGACTTTGTGATAATGCGTTGTCAATCGCCACACGAAGCAGCTCTCGGTGAGAGGGCTTTGCCTGATCGCCCAGCCATTTGTTATAACTCTTTCCGTGAGGTTTCGGATTCTCTACAATGGACAGTTCATTCTCAATACAGATGGTGTCACTTAGCCGGCGAACCGCCTTGGTGCTGCCCCAAAAGTTTCGGAATTTCCGGTCATATTCTAAGCTGACCGATGACCAGATAATGTGATTATGAATGTGCGACTTGTCTATGTGCGTGCAGACCACAAAGGCATGATTGCCTTTAGTAAAACGCTTTGCAAATTCTACGCCCAGCCTGTTTGCTTCTTCCGGGGTAATCTCACCGGGGCGGAAGGACTGGCGCACATGATAGGCAATCACATCATCCGCGCCACGCACTCGTCCGGTAGCGGCAATGTATTACCTCTTTGCCAGAAGAAACTCTGCATCCGCAGTCCGGATGTCACACGCATAGCCGGTAATGAGCCTGCCGTTATCTGTTTTCTTTGGATTGGCCACATAGTCGATGATGTCACTAATCGCCCGACTTTCTGTGCGGCCTTTGCCGACATGAAGCGGCATGATTCTTGTGGTTGCCATAATGCTTCCTCCTCTCCAAACACAAAAGCTGCCACCCAACGAATCTTTATCGTCGAAGTGACAGCTTTCTGTCATTATGCACACCTTTGTAATGGTGCTTTTATGTTCTTTTACTATTCAAAAATTCAACCAGCTCATAGACTGTCGTTACCGGATTACTGTCTCGGCAGATCACAGCAACCTGATCTCTGGTTAATCTCTCCACTCGTTCTTTTGCGTACTGAATAGCTTCTGGCTGATGTTCCTGCAATTCTTCAAAAACATCCACACTTTTTCCGTAATTTTCCAAATATCCTTTGTTTTTCAAGATGTCAATTACCGTAGCGGAATCTTTCAAATATCCATTCCGTTTTTCAAAATGGAGCAGATACCAATATTCAAATGCCGGATTGGAATATGCGATTTTGTACCCATGCTTCTCCGAATAGAAAATTGCAGCTTGAAGCTCAGAGTCTTTATTATCATCACGGTCAAATACACACCAAAGCTGATCTCCGTCTTTCGGATAATAATCTGCTTGAGAGATCAGAGATTTTGCGTGTTTCACTAAATGTTCCGCCGCTTTATGTTTTGATGGAATTGGGATAATATCCACCAGGCAGTTTCGTGAACGAAAATGTTTGAAATAAAGTGTCTCTGTTTCTTTTCCTTCGCAGATGATATAAACAATCGGTTTACGCTTCCGCCGCTTAACTTTGTTCGGATCATACTCTTTTCGCATCTTGCTCATCAGGCGTCACCTCCGATAAAAGGGATTGCACCAAATCGTCCCTGAAGATAACCCTTACGCACATTTTCTCCTTTTCTTGGAGAGAAAGATGCCAACGAGTAAAGCTCTGTTGCACAAGTCTCATCGTTTTTTTCAGCAAACCAAATCTGATCTCTACGGAAGAAATTCAAGTCAAGCAGCATTGCATCGTGTGTTGTAAAAATCAGCTGCGCTCCCTTTGTATTGACAGCCTTATCCTGCACCATTTCAATCAACCTTCTGGTTAAAAGAGGATGCAGACTATCTTCAATTTCATCAACAACTAAAAGTGCGCCGTTTTCAAGTGCCTGCAACCATCCTCCGATGCGGGCAAAAAAGTGTTGTGTACCGACAGATTCCTGCTCCATTAAAAGCTGAAAGTATTCTGTTGTACCGTCCTCGTTAATAATTCGATGTGTTGTCGTAATAACCGGTATTTTACCAGAGGTATTCTTGATTGTAACATCGGTGATTCCAAGATCGGCAAGCATCAATTCTTTTAAGATTCGAGCTTTCTTATCATCACCGCTGACAATCTGGGCAACAGTTTCTGAGGTAGCTGGCTCTTCATCCATCAGGAATGTCAACTTTTCCAGGAACCACTGATAAGCATTTTCCGTCTGAGGCAGATTCCAGTCATTAGAGGACACCAGATAGAGCTTATTGTCCGGTGTTCGGTTACTCAGAGTAACCTGCTCATTTACATTTTCCCGGAACTCATACACTCCATTTTCTCTTGAAAAAATTAAGGCTTCACGGCCATTCGGCCAATGGTAAAGATACTCTTTGTAAATCTTCTTTGCATCAAAAGAAAAACCGTATGTGTAACGAACTCCCTGAAAAATAAATACCATTTCAAAAGAAGTCGGAACCTTTGTTCCTCCAAACGGCTCCCACGGCAACTTTTGTCCCTTAGAAACTTTTGCAGCATTTCCCACAACCATTTCTTTCATCGTCATCATTGCATGTAATACGTTACTTTTTCCGGCTGCATTTGCACCGTAAATTGCAAGTACTGGCAGCAATCTCTTCTTTTCATCTGGATGAAGCAGATACTCTTCAAATGACTTATCCTTAGAGGCCGCAAAACTGATCACGGCACTGTTTTTTATTGACCTGTGATTTTCCACTGTAAACTGAATCAGCATAATTGAATACCTCCATTCTCAGTATTCGTATTTTCAGTCACTATTATAACAGTTAAAAATGCCTTGGTCAATATTTACTGATTGTTTTTGCAGTTTTTCTGCGAAATTTATAAATAAATTCTTTCTCAGCCATTTTTCGCAAAATATTTATCACCATTGCTGAATTGGAATCCGAGCTTCCAGTTTGCAAGTTTAAGTTCTGATTTAGCTAATCGCTTGCATAAGTAAATTCTGGCAAATCAAAATATCATGATTTTTATGGAAGTTAGTTTTGCAAAGTTCTTCAAAACTGGAATTTACTATTAGAAACAAGTTGTTTTATGCTTCATATGCTGATATTCTTTTTTTGAGATCTTAATCCTCTGAAAAAAGAGTCACGTTAAGCGGAGGTCGAATTTTATTTCTTTTTTCGCAAGATTAAATTCCACCCCTCATTCGGTTCAGTATTTCTTCCGAATGGCGCTACGTTTCTTATTTTTTCAGTAATAGAGGTGTAAGGTTAATCTCGTTAGCGGGAATGGATTTTATTCCTAACCATACAACCAGTCAAATATTTCTGTAACTGACTTGGCGGTATTGTTATCACGGATAAAAGCAAGCATTGTCCTATATTTAACCACTAAAAATTGGGTGAAAACGGCTCTCGTTTGGTCAAATGATGTCAAACTATATCAGCCCGTTTAGGTATAAGAAAACCCCGGAAAACCTTGATTTTCCGGGGTTTTTGAACCATTTTGATACGGTCTGAGCAGTCAGATTATCGCTTGCTGAACTGCGCGCGCGCGACGAGCTGCCTTGAGACCGTACTTCACGAAACCGAAGCTCGATTTTGCTTGATTTTACGCGGTTTTTCAAGCTTTTTGCTCTTCGTCCACCAGTTCTTAAACCCACGATTTTGTAGGCTTTTGTCGGATTTTAACCCTAATCTTTTTTTGATGTGTCGATTGCTCTGTTGATCACCCCATGTAATTGGGCAGGTTTATTATACTTGACTTTGGCGTAAATGTCCATAGTCACCTTGCTGTTTTCGTGTCCGGCAAGATACTGTACGGTTTTAGGATCAACCGAAGCATAAATCAGGTTCGTGATATAAGTGTGACGCAATTGATGCGGTGTCACTTGAAAATCCATCGTATATACCAACTTCGGATTGTTCGGCTGATGCTCACCAAGCTTCGGCTTTACCACATGCTTAATCTTCTGCCCATTCACATAGGTGTAATAGCAGCGTTCTTCCGTAGAACGAACTGCTATGTACTTCCACACCCTCACGAACTGGGATTCAGCCAGAGCGTTACCATTCCTGTCAGAGATCACATATTCCGATTTTGACTTTTCTTTTGCCTCTTTCAAACATTCCACCAGCTTGCCCGGAATAGGAATGTCCCTTTTAGCTGCTGGCGTTTTTAATTCTGTTGAAATTACCGGACGATTATTCACAGAACGCCATGCTCGCCGTACCGAAATATATGGAGTGGCTTCATCCAGGAAAACACAATCCCATCGCAGTGCAAGAATTTCTTCCCGCCGCAACCCTGCGTACAACCCAATCATTACGAAGACATACGGTGGTAATCCCCTGATTGTATCCAGAAGAATTTTCACCTGCTCATCCGTCAATGCCTTCTTTTCCTGCTTTGGTGTTCCGCCTTTTGCGGAAAGCGACGCAGCCGGATTATAACTGATGATTTTGCTTTCTTCTGCTGAATAGAAAACACATTTGATCAGCATATTCATTTTGCTGTACAGGGAAGCTGATTGCTTGGAGATTGGCACCAGCAGCAAGCGAAGGTCATCGGTCGTCACTTCGTCCATATACATATCTCCAATAGCTCCAATAATGTATTTTCTTATCGTGCGCTCATATCCACTCAATGTGTTTTCTCGCACACTCGCCGAGCGCATCTTCAACCATTTTTCGCAATACTCAGCTACTGTCGGATTATTCTTCCGGAATATTTCATTCTCAATACTGCGCTTCATCTCAATGGATTTATCGTACAGCTCTTCAGGAGTCTGTGCATATAGCGAAATCCATTTTCCATCCGCATCCTGCATTCGTGTTCTGTAATATTGAACGCCCCTCTTCATAATTGTTCCATATTCCGGCACTACTTTTTTTCTTGCCATTATTGCTTCCTCCATTTTCTTGATATATCCAAATTGATCCTTGCTCTTTAATTATCCAGAATGCTGCTCCGGTTCTCAAGGATGTCGGCTATATGTAAAAAGAGCAGGGATTATCCCTGCTCTTTTTGATCTCATTCATGAAACTGTCTGGCCTATTCTGCATCCCACAGTGTAAAGGTATCCTCTAATATGCCCGCCAGTTCATCCGGTCGGTTATACTTTGCCTTTGCATAAATGTCCATCGTTATCTTGCTGTTCTCATGACCGGCAAGATACTGAACTGTTTTAGGATCAACCGATG
>QFCE01002682.1_pt1 | contig 36345 bp, 38 predicted proteins | sample 5346091 | NCBI WGS metagenome assembly QFCE01 (sample SAMN09062252, study PRJNA434731) | Human gut metagenome, whole genome shotgun sequencing project. | isolation source: stool timepoint A chromium assembly | host: Homo sapiens | collected 2015 | reverse complement strand
GAACGCTCGCTGATCCAGACGATCGGCCGCGCCGCCCGAAACGCGCATGGCCGCGTTATCATGTACGGCGATAAGATGACCGATTCGATGAAGAAAGCGATCGAGGAAACCAACCGCCGCCGCGCGATTCAGATTGCCTACAACGAAGAATATCACATCACGCCGACGACGATCGTCAAGGACATCGGCGAAGCGATCCATGGTAAGGAAACGCAGGAAATGGCCGCCCGCTACATGAAGAAGAAATCCAAGCTGGGCAAGAAGGAACAACAGAAGCTGATCGACAATCTCGAGAAAGAGATGAAAGACGCTGCCCGGGTGCTCGACTTCGAACGTGCCGCCGAGCTGCGCGACATGCTTCTGGAGCTTAAAGCCACGCTGTAATTTTACTAAATTGTTGAAAACCGGTGGAAACGCCGGTTTTCTGCTTTGTGAACGTCTGGACATCGCCGGAATCTATGCTATAATAAATCCCGGTAGCCGGAATTTCCGGCGGAGCTTTAGTTCTTTCTTGCTCGTAAAACTCGAAAACTGAGCTTTTAGTTTTTCCTGCTCACAAAACTCGGAAACTGAGCTTTTGGTCGATCCTGCTCACAAAACTCGGAAAACGCAAGGAGGAAAGCATGAAAAAACTGATTCTCATTTTGACTGCGGTTCTGATGCTGGCGGGCTGCGCCACTCAGACGCCACAAGCTACCCCAACTCCGGAAACCACGCCGGAAGCCACAACGACGCCGGAAAGCACGGCCAAGACCGATTCCTTTACCGGTCCGACTGTCGATTCGATCACTTCCGCTTCAATCGTTCAGGAAGCCTACATCCAGGATTATACGCCGGCCGGCTTCACCGACAGCGATAAGGAAAAAGCGCTGTTTGTCATCGGCGATCCGCGTCACAACAGCGTCCTGTGGGATATGGCCCGCACGGCGATGAAGCACATGGAAGAACAAGGCATGGAAGTGGAAATGCGCGATCTGTACACGATGAACTTCAATCCGGTTCTTTCCGCGGCGGATTTCTATTACGCCAAGGACGGCCAGGGCGAACCGTCGGCAGATATTAAAAAGGAACAGGATCTGGTCAGCCAGGCCGATCATCTGATCTTCGTCTATCCGAACTGGCATGATTCTGAAATCACGATCGTCAAAGGATATAAAGAAAAAGTCTTCGCGAAGAAATTTGCTTACCAGGACGGCGCGAACGGTCTGGAAGGTCTGTTAAAAGACAAGAGCTACTTCACGATCATGAACTGCGGCTACCTCGGCGGCGGACGCGGTTATATCGGCGACGGCGTCGGGATTGAAGATGAAAAGTGGGATACTTACATGAACGCCTTCAAGGTCTTCGACGACGATACCTCAGCCTTCTGGGGCACGACCAACTACGGCCGGTTTGTCAACGACCGCACTCCGGGCAATGAATCAGAAAACTATGGGGAAGAAATCGAGCAGCTGCGCTCCGATCTGAACGCTTTCCTAGACAAGGTTTACTTCAACTAAAAAATACAAAGACGCTGCGCTGGCGATGAAATGCCGGGCGCGGCGTTTTCTTTTTCCGCACGTTTACGGTTGTCATAAAGATTTAAGAAAATGCGAAATCCGCTATGTTATAATAGATAAGGTTATCAGACTATGTTTGGATTATGGAAAGAAAAAGGAGAGGAGAACCGTAATGGCAGAACCAAAAAAAGATTATTTGAGCTCCCTGGCCTCTGAGATTGAGAAAAAGCCGGACAGCTTCAAAGAAGAAAAAGTAGAACGCATCGTTAAACCGAAGCGCAGTTTGGATCCGAAGATCATGATCGGCGCCGCCGCGGCTTTGATCATCGCGGTCATCGGCGTGTATTTCCTGTTTTTTGCCCCAAAGATCAAGGTTGAGAACTTCGTTGGCAAAACGACCAACGACGTTGGCATCTGGGCGAAGGAAAACGGCATCGACACCAAGAACATCGTCATGAATCAGGTATATTCCATGGATTATGACGCCGACCAGATCATTTCTCAGAATAAAAAAGAAGGCAGCAAAATCAAGAAGGATTCAACCTTGATTTTCGAGGTGTCCAAAGGCGCTGATCCGGATGAGAAGATTGATTTCCCGGATATCAAGAGCATGACGCTCGACGAGATCAACGACTGGATCAGCAAGAACAAGCTGTCGAAGGTGAAGGTGAATACTGTGTACAGCGACACGGTGGAAAAGGATCAGGTCATTTCCTTCGATCTGAAATCTGTGAATGAAAACAACTTTACGCGCGGCACCAATCTGACGATCAGCGTGTCCAAGGGACCGCAGCCGGCCGGTGAGGTTACGGTTGACGACTTCGTAAAGAAGGAAGTGTCCAGCGCTGAAACCTGGGCGAAAAGCAAAAAGGTTGAGCTGGAGATCGTCGAGGTTTACCATGACACGATTGCGACCGGACTGATCGTTTCCCAGTCGATTGAATCCGGCAAAACGATGAAGCAGGGCGATACGCTGACCTTGACCGTTTCCAAGGGGAAAGCCGTTAAGGTTCCGCAATTAGTCGGTTACACGAAGGATCAGCTGGAAGCCTGGGCCGCGAACAAGGAAAACGCAGTTTCCATTGTCAAAAAGGAAGTTTACAGCGATGCGCCGGCCGGCAGCGTGATCTCGCAGTCGATCAAGGCGGGCAGCCAGGTCGATTCCGGCACGGTTCTGGAACTGACGATTTCACTGTATATGCCGCAGCTGCAGACCAACAGCCGCGAATATCTGGGTAAGGATTACCTGGCTTTGAACGCATGGGTTGACGATGTCAATTACCGCGGCGCCAGCATTACGGCGGGCGCGTGGGACGGCGAAGAGTGCTCGGACGAGTATCCGACACCGGGCCAGATCATCAGCTATCACTGTATGGCTAACGACGGAACCGATCTGCCGCACGGCTGCGATCGGCCATTGCCGCTGAACGCGAAGATTGGGTATAAGAAATCGACCGGCGGGTGTACACCGAAGCCGGAGGAGCCGAAAGAGGTTCAGATCGGTCTGACGCCGCTGGGCTCGGAAGCTGCGATGAAGTCCTTCTGCGATACAAATAAGTTAGCGTGCAGCTTCAATTATGTATCTACAAATGATCCGGAAGGTGCAGGCAAAGAAGACGGACAGATTCTTGTGAAGAAAGGCGGAGAGCCGGTAGACCCAAATACGAAGGTGAAAGCTGGCGACGCTTTAAGCATTGATGTATTCTATAACCCGGATAAGTTAAACGAACCGGATAAGGATAAGAACGACGGAACTCAAAACACCAGCGAGGGCAGCCCGGCCGCTGAATAAAGCGCCGGCTGTACCCCCGTTCTGTTGATTCCCTGAGTTTTAACCAGAAAGGAAGAATGAGAAATATGAATTTTTTCAATCGAGCGCTTAAAAATGTGACACGGAAGATGTCCAAATCGGTTCTTCTGGCCGTAACCTTTTTCCTGATTGGCAATCTGGTCATCATTGGACTGGGCATCAACAATGCGGCTGAAAATGCAAAAATTCTGACCCGTCAGAAAATGCGGGCGGTCGTTTCGCTGGAATTGGATTATACGACCTATTACAACGACGCGGATAAGATTACCGATGACGATGAACGCGAAGCGTTTTATAAAAATTCGCCGCGGCTCACGCTGGATAAGGTCGAAAAGTTAAAAGCGGACAGCCGGGTGAAGGCGGTCAACTTCATTTCCACGCAGCAGATGTATACCAAGGATTTCGAATCGGTTCCGCTGAATAATGATTTTGACAAGAACTACAATCAGCAGGAAAACGCGGAAGCTTCTGTGGACGGCGCGGTTTCCATGATGTCTTATAATTGGAAGCCGGCGGATCTGCGTGTGCAGACTAACCGGTATCCGGATATGATCGAATTCCAGGACGGCACCTATGAGATGCTGGAAGGCCGTTTCTACACGCAGGAAGAGATTGACAATTCCGCCGCGGTTGTTTGTATCCCGAAAGAATTGGCAGAGCTGAACAATCTGCGTGTCGGTGATACGATCAGCGTCAACATCACCGATCCATCGCAGATTACGGATATGGAAGGTTCTGAGCTTACGGAGGACGATCTGCTTCTGTCCCTGGAGGTTATCGGTATCTATAAAAGCAACGAACAGCTGGATCCCAATTCCGACGAATACAAATGGATGGCCCGCTATGAATCGCCGCAGAACACGTTGTTGATGCCGGCGACCACGGCTTCCGACAAATATTATGATTTCTACGTTAAATCGTACCGTTATTACATGACGACGATGCCGGAGTATTATAAAGAAGAAGATATTATGTCGAAGGAAGACTATAACATGGCTTCTAAGGCCGTCTATCTTTTAGAAGATCCGCTGCAGGTTGATCAGTTCGTCGAGGATTATCAGGATCAGACCGGCGATTACGTCATTCTGAATGCCAACAATGAAACCTTTAAGAAGCTGGCGCGGCCGTTGGATACACTGTCGCTGTTCTCCAACATCATCGTCTGGATCGTTGTGATCAACGCTGTCGTTATCATCACCCTCGTGACGGCCTTAACGCTGAAAACCCGCGAATATGAGATCGGCGTGCTGTTGTCGATCGGCGTGTCCAAGGCGAAGATTGTGGCGCAGTTCTTTATCGAATTGGTCATTGTGGCGCTGATCGGCTTCACCCTGTCGGTGGCCAGCGGTTCGTTGGTGGCCAAGCAGGTCGGTAAGATGGTGCTGAACTACCAGGTCGATACGGAAAATAAATACGCAGATGAAAATAATAACAACAATAACTTCTATTATGGCGAAACGAATTATTTCACCGAGATTACCCAGGATGATTTGTTAGCGGAATACGACGTTCAGATCAGTCCGATGATCATTGCGGAAATCTACATTCTGGGCATCGGCGTCGTCTTCATTTCGATTCTGATTCCGTCGTTTATGATCATGCGGTTTAATCCGAAGAAGATCTTAATGAATCAGAATTAAGGAGGACAGAGAAAATGACAACGATATTAAAGTTAGAAAATCTGAACTACGGCTATGAAGACGGCGGCTTCCGGCGTCAGATTCTGAAAGATCTGTCCTATGAGTTTGAGCAGGGGCAGTTCTACACAATCCTCGGCCCGTCCGGCAGCGGTAAGACGACCTTGTTGTCGATCATTGCAGGACTGGATAAGCAGGAAAGCGGCAAGATCTATTACGAAGGGGACGATCTGGATAAGATCGGACTGTACAAGTACCGCCGCAATAAGATCGGGATCGTGTTCCAGCAGTACAACCTGATCAGCTATCTGACCGGCTTGGAAAACATCGAGCTGGCGATGACGGAAACGGATAATGCGATTCCGAAGAATCAGAAGGAAGTGGCGTATGCGCTGCTGGAGAAATTCGGCATCGTGAAATCGAAAGCGGACCGACTGGTCACCAAGCTGTCCGGCGGTGAGCAGCAGCGTGTAGCGATCGCGCGGGCGATCGCGTCTAACGTGGATTTAATCTTCGCGGATGAACCGACGGGCAACCTGGACACCGCGACGGAACAGGAGATCATCAAGATTTTCCGGATGTTGACAGAGGAATTCGGGAAGACGGTTATCGTCGTGACCCACTCCAATGTCGTTTCCCAACTGAGCGATCATCGCGTTGTCCTGAACGAAGGCCAGCTGAAAGATATTTAAGGATAATCCCGTAAAGGCTGGTTAAACGCAGCCGGGAAAGAGATTGAGGACCGGAGTAAAAACACTCCGGTCTTTTCTTGTAATAAAATTGAAAGGAATTCTATATTTAGAATTCAGACTTCTATGGTACTATGAAGCTGTAGAATAGAACATGGCGGTCTCCGTCATGGTGGAAAGGGGAAATAAAGATGAATTTTTTCACTCGTGCGATCAAAAACGTTACGCGCCGCATGTCAAAATCAATTTTGTTGGCGGTTACCTTCTTTTTGATCGGCAATTTAGTCATCATCGGATTGGGAATTAATAACGCAGCGGAGCAGGCCAAGATTGAAACCCGGCAGAAGATGCGCGCCGTCGTCTCTTATGAAGTGGACTATGACGCATTTCGTAAATATGTAGAGGATCTGGACGAGGAGGCTCAGCAGGAAGCTTATAAAAACTATCCGTCGGTAACGATGGATGATATCAAAAACCTGATGAGCGACGAGCGGGTTAAAACCGTCAACGTCCTGAGCACCAATATGCTTTATTCCAATGGGTTTGAAACGGTACCGCTGAACAACGATCGGGAAAATAACGGCGGTGGCGGAAGCGTCACTTATGAAGATGGGACGACTGTTGAATACATCGAGCCAGATTTAAAGCTGCAGACGAACTACTTCCCGAATATGATCGAGCTGGAAGACAAGATGTATGAAATTGTCGAGGGACGGTTTTATAATCAGGAAGAAGTCGACGAAGGCAAAATGGTCTGCCTGATCACCGATAAGCTGGCCAGTCACAACAATCTGCGCGTCGGCGATGTCATCACCATCGATCTGATCAGTAAGAATGATATGCGGTATTACGAACAGAGCGGCATCACGGAGGATGATATTCACATGAATCTGGAAATCATCGGCATCTATCACAACAACGATGAGCTCGATGAAAATTCCGACGAATACAAATGGATGAGCCGCTATGACTCGCCGGACAATACAATCCTGGCTCCGGCTTTGGCGTATGGCAACGCTTATTACAACATGGGCATTAAGCAGTATGAATATTCCAAGGCCCAGAATCCGGAATACTACGTCGATTCCGAAACGCCGACGCCGGAAAGCTATACCTATGTCAACAAAGCGGTCTTCCTGCTGGACGATCCGCTGAATGTCGATCAGTTCGTCGCGGATCATCAGAGCGATCTGAAAGATTTCATGAAGATCGACGCGAATAACGATACGTTCAAGAAGCTGGCGCGGCCATTAGATACGTTATCGCTGTTCTCCAACATCATCGTCTGGATCGTCGCGATCAATGCCATCGTCATCATCACGCTCGTGACGGCCTTAACGCTGAAAACCCGCGAATATGAGATCGGCGTGCTGTTGTCGATGGGCGTCTCCAAGATGAAGATTGTGGCGCAGTTCTTTGTCGAATTGATCATCGTCGCGCTGATCGGCTTCACCCTGTCGGTCGCCAGCGGTTCACTCGTCGCCAAACAAGTCGGCAAGATGGTTATGGATTATCAGGTCGATACGGAAAGTCAGTATGGTTCGCTGGACGATCAAAACAACGGAACAATCTACTGGGGAGAAACGAATTACTTCACAGAGATTAGTCAGGATGATTTGTTAGCGGAATACGACGTTCAGATCAGTCCGATGATCATTGCGGAAATCTACATTCTGGGCATCGGCGTCGTCTTCATTTCGATTCTGATTCCGTCGTTTATGATCATGCGGTTTAATCCGAAGAAGATCTTAATGAATCAGAATTAAGGAGGACAGAGAAAATGACAACGATATTAAAGTTAGAAAATCTGAACTACGGCTATGAAGACGGCGGCTTCCGGCGTCAGATTCTGAAAGATCTGTCCTATGAGTTTGAGCAGGGGCAGTTCTACACAATCCTCGGCCCGTCCGGCAGCGGTAAGACGACCTTGTTGTCGATCATTGCAGGACTGGATAAGCAGGAAAGCGGCAAGATCTATTACGAAGGGGACGATCTGGATAAGATCGGACTGTACAAGTACCGCCGCAATAAGATCGGAATTGTGTTCCAGCAGTACAACCTGATCAGCTATCTGACAGGGTTGGAAAACATCGAACTGGCAATGACGGAAACGGATAACGCGATTCCGAAGAACCAGAAGGAAGTGGCGTATGCGCTGCTGGAGAAATTCGGCATCGTGAAGTCGAAAGCGGACCGGCTGGTAACGAAGCTGTCCGGCGGCGAGCAGCAGCGCGTAGCGATTGCGCGGGCGATCGCGTCCAACGTCGATTTAATCTTCGCGGATGAACCGACGGGCAACCTGGACACAGCGACGGAACAGGAGATCATCAAGATCTTCCGGATGTTGACGGAGGAATTCGGGAAGACGGTTATCGTCGTGACCCACTCCAACGTCGTATCCGAGCTGAGCGATCATCGGGTTGTTCTGAACGAAGGTCAGCTCAAGGATATTCAATAAAGAAGATCACAGAGTGAATTGCTTATAAATTAAGATGGAAAAGAGAGGATCAGGGCAACCTGGTCCTGTTTTGTTGAAAATTTTCATGAAGATCTAAAAAAATGTCATGATTTTCTGAAACAAAGAGAGAAACATTGCCCGCGGCGTCTGATTTTATGATATCCTATAATCATTCAGCATCCCGGCGGTTTGGAAAAATAAGAACTGCCGCAGAAAGTCAACAGCTGAAAGCGAACGCGCGGATTCAGCGCAAAAGCTAACTAGGAAAGCGGGGGAAGTTAGGAAATGGGAATGCGGAGAATGCGAAAACTCGTTTCCTGGATGGCCTGACGGCTGAAAACATCAGGTCATTAGGAAAATAGAAAGCGAGGAATACTCATGCAGGAGATTCAATTATTAAAAGCGATCGAACAGGATGCCCGGATATCCGTAACCGATCTTGCCGATATTTTAAACTCAACTCCGGAACAGGTGGACGGGGAAATGAAGAAGCTGGCCGAGGAAAAGGTCATCTGCGGATATCATACCGTTATCAACTGGGATAAGACAAACCAGGATCATGTCATGGCGCTGATCGAAGTCAACGCTTCACCGGAGCGCGACTGCGGCTATGATAAAGTCGCGGAAAAAATCTACCGTTATCCAGAGGTCAGCAACATGTATCTGATTTCCGGCCGGTCCGAATTCATCGTGATCGTCAAGGGCCGGACAATGCGCGAAGTCGCCGATTTTGTCGGTCAGAAGCTGGCTCCAATTGAAGGTGTTAAGGGAACGGCCACTTACTTCGTTTTGAAACAGTATAAAGTTGAAGGCGTGATCATCGATCAGCAGGAAGACGATCAGGAACGTCTGTTGGTGACCCCATGAATCCTAAATCATTGTTAAACGACGTCATCGGAACCATTCCGCCCTCAGGCATCCGCAAGTTTTTTGATTTAGCCAGTTCGATGGAAGGTGTTATTTCGCTGGGCGTCGGCGAACCGGATTTTGATACCCCGTGGCATATCCGCGAGGAAGCGATTTACGCGATTGAAAAGGGCCGGACATTTTATTCCGCGAACGCCGGACTGCCGGAATTGCGCAAGGAAATCTGCCGTTATCTGAAGCGGAGGTTCCAGCTGGAGTATGCGTGGAACAGCGATATTCTGGTCACGGTCGGCGGCAGCGAAGCGATCGATATCGCTTTCCGCTCATTATTGAATCCAGGGGATGAAGTGATCGTGCTGTCTCCGGGTTATGTCGCCTATGAGCCGTGCGTTCGTCTGGCCGGCGGCATCCCGGTGATTGTGGAATTAAAAGAAGAAGATGAATTCAAACTGAAAAAGGAACAGCTTAAGCAGGCGCTGTCCTCGAAGACCAAAGCGATCTTAATGAATTTCCCGGGAAATCCTACCGGCGGCATCATGACAAAGGAGGATTTCAGCGAGATTGTACCGCTGATCCAGGAATCCGGGATCGCGGTCGTCACGGATGAAATTTACGCTGAGCTGACCTACAGCGGCAAGCATTGCTCGATCGCTTCGTTCAGCGAGATCAAGGATCAGGTGATTCTGATCAGCGGTTTCTCCAAAGCGTATTCAATGACCGGCTGGCGGTTAGGTTATATCGCCGCCCACCGGGATTTGATTGCCGCGATGAATAAGGTTCATCAGTACGCGATCATGTGCGCGCCGACCATCAGTCAGTATGCTGGGATTGAAGCGATGGCCAAGGGCGACGGAGACGTTGAAATGATGAAGGATTCGTTTGAACGCCGGCGCAACTTTATCGTCAACGGCTTAAACCGGATGGGACTGCAATGTCCAATGCCGCAGGGTGCGTTCTATGTGTTCCCGTCGATCAAGCATACCGGAATGAGCTCGGAAGAATTCTGCGAGAAGCTGTTGGAAAAAGAAAAGGTTGCGGTCGTTCCGGGCAACGCTTTCGGCGCCAGCGGCGAGGGGTTCGTGCGGATCTCTTATGCTTACAGCATTGAGGAAATCAAGGGCGCGCTGGAACGGATCAGCCGGTTCCTTGAAACATGTTAAATTATAAAATAAGCAAAGCTCTGAATTTCATGGATGAAGTTCAGAGCTTTAGTTTAAATTCCTCTTCCTTTGGATAACGCTGCGGGACAGGCTACTCCCCGTTGCCCAGATAAAACAAGTGATGAGGCCTGCGGCACGAGGGGCGTTCTAAGATTGCCACCAGGATGTCGGCGGCTGCTTTGTCATCAAACCTTCAATGATCCAGCCGGAAATTGATTCTCCGTCCTGCTGCGGCTGACGGCGGCACCACAGCCAGGCAGTCGAGGTTCCTTTTTTCAGCTGGGACATGCCGGGATCCGCGACGGTGAATTGCAGCTGAAAGCAAGCCTGCTCTGTCTGAATCTTCTGCGCCGTGATTTCGCAGTCGGTAATCCTGACGGTACTCCAGAATAAGAGCCCTTCCGGCTCCGCTGTAATGTTATAGAGGGAAGCAAGCCGGGCATAATCCTGAGAAAGAACCGCTTCCTGATAAGTTTTGGCAAGCTGCTCGGCACTTTCCACCGGACCGCGCTGAGTTTGATCGTTCTCCATCCAGCGCATCTGATCGACAAGCCAGGTCTGATCTTCGTTGATCAATGTTAGAACAAGCGTATAAGCCGCAGGCGTATCCCCATAAGAAGCGTTGATTTGAGCCAAAACCGTGTTGTCATTGATCGTCAGGATCGTGCAGCTTTCCAGCTTGCCTAACCGGGCTAGACCGTAATCCGTTCCGGTGACGGCCTGGTTGGCGGTAATGAACCGTTTGCGGCAGGCTTCGCTTAAATGGGACGCTAAAGCTTCGCCGGCGCGTTGAAAGCGCAGCTTTACCACTTCGTTAACCAAATCGGTAATGACTTCTGTGTTTTGTTCTGCGAATTCCGGATTTTTCTGATTTTCAGCCTGCTGCTTCTGATAAACGGCAGAAACGGCGGTCAGACCGATTTCCTCAGGTTGATGCTGACAGCCTGTCAATAGAAATAAACTGAACAGAACAATCCATTTTTGCCTGGCTGTTTTCATAGGAAGATCCTCCTTTCTAGTATTATAACAGGCATGAATTATTTTCTGGCTTTATTAACCAAAAATATTGATAAAAGAAATCAAATGACTTAATACATGGGATTTTTTTAAACTTTATCTTGAAGTTGCGCGTTTAGCGATTGTTTTATCCAGAATGTTTTAGACGCAAATTTATCGTTCTGGATTATCAACAGGGTTGTACTTGAGGCCTTACGGACTATTCTTACGATTGTGAGATTTTTGAGTGCTGACGCCCCGCACAAGAGCCTTTCTAAAAAACAATTTGCACTTTAAAAAAGCCTAGTTTATACTTAATTTAAGCTGTTTTCTATAAATAAGGAGAAGCTATGAATAAAAATGAAATCATTAAAAATTATATTTTATCACAGATTCAAAGTGGATTTTATCATGCTGGAGAAAGTATTGAATCAGAAAATGTTTTAGCAGCTAAACTTCAGACCTCCAGAATGACAGTCCGTAAAGCAATTGATGAGCTGATCGTGGATAATTTATTGATTCGAAGGCAAGGAAAAGGAACGTATGTCCGAGAAAAGCCAAAATTTATGGAGTTTCAATGTGGAATAGGATTTACCGAGGAAGTTTTGAAAAGAAATCGTGTGCCGTCTACCAAGGAAACGATTATTACGGAGATGGAAGCTGATGCTTTACTCGCAGAAAATCTCCAAATTCCATTACGGGCTCCGGTTTGGAGTGTTCATCGTGTACGGTGTGCGGATAATGAAATTATTGCGTTGGAAGAAGAATATTTTACGAAAGCGTTAATTCCGGAATTAAATGAACAAGTCGTATCCAATTCGATCTATCAGTACATTCGAGATGAATATGGTTTGGAATTTAGTTATGCTGATCAAAAATTGGACGCCGTGGCGGCAGAGAAACGAGTCGCTGACGCATTGAATGTTCCAATTGGTCAGCCTTTGATCAGAATGTACATTATTGCCTATTTAAAAAATGGAACGCCGTTTAACTGCGGTACAACTTATTACCGCACTGATAATTTTACGTTAATTCAGACTGTATTTAAAAAGTAAAGAACATCCGGCGGTCATATAATAATGAAGCTATCAGTACCCTTATGAAAAATCTTTTATTGTTTATTGAATGTGTTTTTGGAATCGATTCTTAAAGCGTAGAGAATCGATTTTTTTTACGCAATTTTTAACTTTGGAGCGTTAAGTATAGTTTTACGGTTGATTTCGCAGAGAAGAGAAGTTCAGTAGCATAGCGGCCTGGAGTATCGCCATTCAGGGAACTTGAATTGAATAAGCGAGCATTAATCGAAGTTCTTTTTCCTGAAAACATCTATCTGAAAGAGCTTGATCACAATAAACAAGCTGGCGCTGTTGTTGGCTGTGATTTTAATGCTGAAAAATTAAATTATAAGCGTTGTTTCAGAGTAAATAGGAAAAAGAATTAAATTTTAGAAAGAATAAAAAAGTTTAAAATAACATGTATTGACAACTTGTATATATAAGTTATAATGGTGACAAGGATGTGGCGCGCACTCCGATGTTGAATGAGAGGAGGCTTCTTATGTCTTTGGTCTTAACTCGTGTGGATGACAGGCTAATTCATGGCCAGGTAATCACAAGTTGGGTCCGATCCAATGATATACAAGTTATTGTGATAGTCGATGATAAAATAGCGACCGATAAAACACAGCTTTCTGTTTTAAAACTCTCCGCTCCTGCGGGAATCAAGCTCTATGCCTTATCCACTGAAAAATATATTGAAAAGTCAAAACAGGGTATTCTTGATGCCTACCGCACAATGTTGATCTTTGCCAATGTTTACGCTCCGTTACGCCTGATTGAAAACCAGGTTCCGATTCAGCTCCTGAATTTGGGGGGGATTCGCTTTCATGAAGGAAGCCGGCAGTTTACTAAAGCTGTATTCCTGGATGATAAAGAGATCGAAGTCATTCGAAAAATGGGAAAACAAGGTGTTCAAATTGAACATCGAATGCTCCAAACCGATTCCCCTGTCAATATTCTTTCCATGATCTGAAAATCATAATTAATAAAGTTTGGAACGAAGGTTTCCGAAGAAAGGATAATAGAAAAAATGATTACTGCATTGCTTGTATCATTGGTTGCCTGCGTATTAGCTGTTGAAGGAATGAATGGACAATTCGGATTTTCAAGACCATTAATAGCCGCTACAATTATTGGTTTGGTCTTAGGTGACGTTACCACCGGCGTTACAGTCGGCGTAACGCTGCAGTTGATTTTTATGGGAATTTCAGGGGTGGGGGCGGCAGTGCCTCCAAATCAGCTGATCGGCACCATTATCGCGACCACGTTTGCGATTGTCAGCGGAGAAGGTCCTGAAATAGCGCTGACCTTAGCTATTCCAGTTGCTGTCGCAGCACAGGCTATTGATATTTTTGGAAGAACGATCAATACCTTCTTTATTCATGCTGCAGATAAAGCGGCAGCGGAAGGTAACTACAAAAAACTGGAACTTTGTCATTTTGGAGGATTATTGGTGATGATCTGTAAGACCTTCATCATAGTGTTCCCCGCCGTCTATTTTGGTATCGATGCAGTTCAAGGGCTTATTGCAATGATTCCTGCTCAGGTGCTCAGAGGTCTGGAAGTCTCTGGAGGTATTCTGCCAGCCGTTGGTTTTGGAATGTTGCTGACGATGTTGGATATTAAACATTTGATTCCGTTCTTCTTTATTGGTTTTGCACTAGCTACCTTCGGCGGATTCTCGATTGTAGGTGTAACAATGGTTGCTGTCAGTATCGCTTTAATTTATGATCACTTTCAAAAAAATTCTGGAAATGATATGGAATCGAAAGATGATCTTGATGCTTTGATGAGCGAGTAGGAGAAAGAAAATGACAAATACAGAAAAATTAAGCCTGACCAAAAAAGATTTGAATAAGGTCTTGTTCCGCGGAATGTTGCTGCAATTATCTTGGAATTATGAACGTATGCAGGCATTGGGCTATTGCTACACAATCTTGCCGGCATTAAAGAAATTATATAATGACGATCAAGAAGGCTTGAGAAAAGCCGTAGAGCGGAATCTGGAATTCTTTAACACTCAGCCTTATATGTCTTATCCGATTTTTGGGACTACCCTTGCCATGGAAGAACGCCTGGCTCTGTATCATGATATTGATCCCAGTTCGATTAGCTCAGTTAAGGTTTCAATGATGGGACCTTTCGCTGGTATTGGTGATTCCCTGTTCTGGTTCACGATTTTCCCGATCTGTGCCGGCATCGGTATTAGCTTGGCAACAGGCGGAAGCATACTCGGACCGATTGTTTTCCTGATTATCTATAATGTATTTACAATTGGAACCCGCTATATTGGTCTTTTCCAAAGCTACCGGATGGGAATAAGCTTTGTTGAGAAGCTTTCAGGATCTGCTGTTATGCAAAGACTAACGGAAGCGACAACAATTATCGGCTTAATGGTTTTAGGCGTAATGAGTGCGACCATGGTCAAAGTTCCGCTGGACTATGTTGTTGGCGAAGGAACGCAAGCCATGACCTTGCAGGGGATTTTTGATGGCGTGATGCCGAATTTAATCCCATTGTTGGTTACTTTAGGTATTTATATGGGAATGAAAAAAGGTCAGTCTGCGACAAAATTATTGCTTTTGTTAATCGTTATTTCCATAATCGGCGCTGTGATCGGCTTGTTCTAACTGTAAAGAATAGTCGGTGAAGATGATTTGTAATAAAGGAAGGATGAAAATATGCGTGTAGGAATTTCCAGAATGAACATCACACCAGCTCTAGGTATGTCTATGGCTGGCTTCCGAGAAAGGGATCATGGAGCGGAATCAATTCATGATCTACTTTATGCAACTTGTTATGTATTTGAGGATGAAGTTGGTCAGCGGGCAGCTTTTGTTACTTGTGATTTGATCAATATTGACGGTCATGTTCGAGATAAGGTTATAGAGCAGCTCAGCGGAAAATCGAAGCTTTCTGCAGAAGCAATCCTGATTCAGGCTACTCATACCCATTCAGGTCCTAGCGCATGTGCGCTTGAAGGTCGCAACTATTTAGATGCAAAAAGATTACCCAGACCTGAAGAGAAAGCCTATTATTCATTTCTAATTGAATCCTTAGTACAAGGGATTCTGCAAGCAGAAGCTGATTTGAATCCAGCTAAAATTGGTTTTGCTGTAGGAAGTCTTCAAACGCTTGGAAATAATCGGAATGAACCGGAATGCTATATGGACGATTCGGTCAATGTGGTTAAAATTGACACTTTAGAAGGAAAGTGCCGTGGTTTAATTGTTAATTTTGCTTGCCACCCAACCGTTCTTACCTATACCAGTTACACAATATCAGCAGATTTTCCGGGAGCGATGCGCCGCCAATTATCCGCAGTTATTCCAGATGCCGTCATTGCTTATTCTCAAGGCGCAGCAGGAAATATCAGTACCCGATTCACTCGCCGGGAATCCAGTGTGGAGGAAATGGAACGGTTGGCGATGGGTCTGAGCGGAGAAGTGCTGAAGCTGCTGAGCACGATGACAATGCAGGAAACGCTACACCTTCAGACCTCTCTTCGGAAAGTGAAACTGCCTGTCAAAGCGTTCAAAAGTGATGACCTTTGTGAGCGGGAAATTACTGAGGGAAAGACTTTGTTGAACCAACTGAAAAATGACAATGCCGATCAGGCACAGATTCGCAAAGCTTATGTATCATTACAGGGTTATGAACGCAATCTGATGATCAAAAAGAATATCGGTGATTTAAAAGAAATTGAAACTATGATTCAAGTCATAGATACTGGTTTGTTTCAATGGATAACCTTACCTGGCGAGGCTTTCAGCGAGATTGCGGAAGCGATTAAAATTAAACCCACTGTCATTGTGTGTGGTTATGCCAATGACTATGTTGGCTATATTTTATCTAAAGAAGGCTACAGCACTCACGGTTATGAAGTTGGGGTTTCCTATTTGGGAGAAAACGCGCAGGCGATTCTGATTTCAGAGTCATTGACAATGCTGAAAGAGATGGGACTTACGGCATGATTCAGTTGATCCTTGTCAGTCATGGTCAGCTCGGATTGGCACTGATCGAAGCAAGTCAACTTTTATATGGACAAGCTCAGGGACTATATTCCCTGAGCCTGTCTCCTGATCAGTCCACATCAACTTTCCAGAAAAATCTGCAGTCAATAATTCAGAGAACAGGTTCGCAGACTTTGATCATGACAGATCTCGAAGGTGGAACGCCATGTAACCAATCTCTGTTGGGAACAATGAATCAACCCGACGTCCTGGTTCTGAGCGGAATGAACCTGCCAATGTTATTGGAAGCGCTCAACTGCCGCCATGAATATGCTCTGCCAGAACTTGCCCGTCATCTTCTGGACGTGGGGAAAACAAACATTCTTAACAGCACGCTGCGGTTTCAGGAACAGCTGAAGGATGAAGGTGAACTGGATGATTTTATGAATTGAGCGGAAACGGGAAAGCCGCATCCAGCAGTCATTGTAAATATAGGAAAACTGAAAAAGTTTTATATGGAAGAGGCTGCGGATACCCGGCTTTGCAATGCAGGGACTGCGGGCTAAGCGTGAAGTTTCCAATGAAGAATCAAGACTAAAGAATATAGATTCATATCTTGGTAATTAACACTTAGTCCTGCAGGTTTACACTGTTGGAAAGCAAAAGAAATCTGTCTTCATACTTTCCAATAGATAAAATGGAGAAAAACAAATATAAAAGAAGGATGGATTACAATGATGGAAACTAAAAAATATTTAAAGTTTGTTCAGGAAAAACTTCAGGAAGTCATCGATCATGAAACGACGAATATAGAAGCGGCTGCGGCTTGTGTTGCCAATTCCTGTAAACAGGGCGGGCGTTTCTACGTTTTCGGCTCCGGCCATTCCCACATGGTGGCGGAAGAAATTTATATTCGTGCCGGCGGCCTGGCTTGGGTTAAGGCTATTTTGGCGCCAGAACTGATGCTTCATGAAATGCCCAATAAGAGTACTTATTTGGAGCGGATTCCGGGATATGCTTCATCGCTGCTTAATTTGTATAAGCTGGATGAAAAGGACACCCTGATGGTTATTTCTAATTCCGGAAGAAATCCTGTGCCGGTGGAAATGTGTTTGGCTGCCAAAGCAAAGGGCGCTAAGGTCATTGCTTTGACATCCATGAAACATAGCCAAGATACAGAATCCCGCGATCCTTCTGGAAAAAAGATGTATGAAATTGCCGATGTTGTAATCGATAATTGCGCTGAAAAAGGTGACGCAGCTTATTATGTTGAAAATTTCAACGTACCTCTGGGACCCACCTCAGACAGTATTGGAACCGCAATTGCTCAGGCGATCATTGTCGATACTGTCGATTTGTTGGTAAAGCAAGGAATTCAGCCACCAGTGCTGCGTAGTTCTAATGTCGATGGCGCGGATGCCTACAATGATGAATTATTTGACAAGTATTATGGGTATTGGAAGTAAGAATGAAAGCGGTATTATTTTGCGGAGGTAAAGGTAGGCGGATGTTTCCGTTTTCAACTTATCGACCGAAGTGTCTGCTGCCGATCGGAAACATTCCCCTCCTGAAACATTGGTTAATTGCGTTACAGGAAATGAGGATAGAAGAAACCATATTGATTTGCGATCCGGTAGAAGCCCGGCAGTTCAGGGAATTAACTGAGGAATTTCCATTTTCCAGAATCGTCAGTGCAGAGAATCGGCAAATATGGGAAGCCTTGGAAAATCTTTGTTCTGAACAACCTGTGTTATTAGCGAATGGTGATGGATTTCTTTCCGTACTCGATTTAAAACGACTTCTTTCTTCGTATGAAGAGAAAGGAAATAGCATATTATTGAATCAAATTGAAGATTTTCGAAGTACTGAATGTATATGTGCCGACGTTCAAGATAAAGTTGTATCGCTTTATGGACATCCGCGCGCTCACTATGTTAATGCGCAAAGTTGCGGCGTGGCGATCATAGATAATTCGGTACTGCGGTATCTTCATACGACACAATATGGTTTTCATAAACTTCCTTGCGGCGGAATGCCGGATTCTTCTTTCTATTTGGAGGAACTGCTGCAGAATGCGCTTGAGCATCAGATTGATCTGCATCCAGTTTTTGTCTGTGACTACTATACAGATCTGAACTTTCCTTGGGATATATTGAAGTCAAATATTCAGTATTGTCAGAAAATCGTTCAGGGGCAGCAGGACCAGCGTGCTGCCTCCGCAGAAATCAGTGAGAAGGCTATAATTGGCGGAAATCTTCAAATTGGAGAACGCAGCGTGATCGAAGCTGGAGTGATCATAGAAGGAGATTGCCGGATTGGAAATGATGTTCGTATTGGAAGCGGATGTATTATTGGAAAAAATTGTGTGATCGGCGATGGGAGCCAGGTACTTCATTATGCCAAACTTTCAGATAATACGGTACTCGGTAATTATGTCAAGGTTGGCTTTACTGCAGAGATCAGCGGTGTGCTGTTTGACTATGTCGCTGCTGTGCATAACTGTGAAGTCTATGGAGTTGTCGGAAGCTACGTAGATATTGCAGCGGGTGTGCAGATGGCAATCCTGCGTTTTGATGACCAGATGGTTTCTAATACAGTTCTTGGCAAACGTTATGTAACTTCGCTGACCAACGGGATTTTCATTGGCGATCAGAGTCGAACCGGGGTTGGGAATATCTTCTATCCAGGGGTTAAAGTCGGCTATCAGTGTGCCCTGGGACCGGGATTGATAATTGATCATGATATTCCGGATCATCAGCTGGTTCTGCCTGAGCCGCAGCCGGTGCAGATAAGGAACTGGAACAGTGACCGATATGGCTGGTAGAGACCTTCAATAAGAATGAAGAATGGGTAAACACCTGGCTGGCGGGAGAGTCAGGTGTTTATTCGCAACTTTATGTAATAAGGTTCATAGAATGTCTTCTTATTTGGTTTGGCCGCTAAAATAATACGACATCTATGGACTTTTTTTAATTCCTAAATGGAAAAAAGAGCCGCAATCATTGGACAAGGCATGCCCTGTTCCGATGATCCTTAATTCCAGTTTCGTTTTACAATGCACGGATACATTATGCAATTAAAAACATGTTTACTTTTGCTGGGGAGTTTGCTATACTAGATAAACGGGTAGATATAAAAAATATTTACTCCTTGCTTATCCGCCAAGCGATAAGCCAATAGACCATAAGGAGGTGTGCTACATGAAAAAGTATGAAGTCATGTACATCGTAAACGCATCCCTGGATGATGCAGCTCGTCAGCAGGTTATCGACGGACTGCACGCTATCATCACCGACAACGGAGGAAAAATCCTGAAGGTAGATGACTGGGGAGTCAAAGAGTTTGCGTATCGTATCGAAGACATGACCAAAGGTTACTACATGGTTGTAACTTTTGAAGCTGACAATGCAACGGTTAAAGAATTTGATCGTCTGTCCCGCATCAATGCGAACATTGTCCGTTACATGATCATCAAACAGGACGAAAAATAAGCGATAAAGTACTGAAGGAGGAACTGTCATGATTAATCGTGTCATTTTAGTCGGGCGTTTAACCCGCGATCCAATGCTGAGAAAGACCCAGAGCGGACTTTCTGTCGCAACCTTCACCGTCGCCTGCGACCGTCGGTTCTCCGGCGGCAACGGGCAGGACCGGCAGACTGATTTCATCAGCTGCGTGGCCTGGCGGCAATCTGCGGATTTCCTCGGCCAGTATGCGCACAAAGGGGCGCTGGTCGGCGTTGACGGACGGATCCAGACACGGAACTATGACAATGCTTCCGGTCAGAAAGTGTACGTCACAGAAGTGGTCTGTGACAGCGTACAGCTGCTGGAATCGAAATCAGCATCCGAGAATCGTTCCGCTTCGATGGGCTATCAGCCGCAGAACGCCGGCTATGCCCAGGCCAACCCGTTTGGGGACGCTGCGGCGAACGATGGATTCGATGATTTCAGCGCTGGTCCGACACTGGATATTTCCAGCGATGACTTACCATTTTAATTGAAAGGAGATCGACTATGGCATTCAAAAAACAGCGTATGGGACGCAAAAAGGTTTGCTATTTCACAAAGAACAATATCACTTCGATCGACTATAAAGACGTTGAACTGCTGAAGCGGTTTGTTTCTGCCAACGGCAAGATCATTCCACGGCGGGTTACCGGCACGCGTGCGAAGTATCAGCGCATGCTGGCGACTGCGATTAAACGCGCACGCCAGATGGCTTTGCTGCCTTACGTTAACGACTAAGTTATGAAAAAGCCTCCATCAGTGATCTGGTGGAGGTTTTTGCCATTCACAGGAGGGACAACATGAATAATAGTGTGAGAAAAATAACCGACGGCGCGATGATGGTCGCCCTGATCGGCTTGTTTCTGTTTATAAACCGGCAGCTGGCCGGGCTTTTGGATTTGTACGCCGCATGGCTGGTACCGCTGCCGATGGTGATGTACGCGGTGAAATACGGATGGAAAAGCGCGCTGGTTCCGTTTGTTTCCGTTATTTTTCTTTCATTTATTATCGCCGGACCGCAAACCTGGTTTTACGTCATTACGGCCTGCGTTTGCGGCGTAGTGTACGGCCAGGGCGTGAAAAGCGGATGGAATAATCTGCGCCTGATGCTGACGACGATGATCTTTACCATTCTTTCAAATTTAATCACAACGGTTTTATTTGCGTCCTTTTTCGGTTATGATATAGCTATGGAAATTTCCGAAATGGGCAAAATGATGACGCAGATGTCGGAAAATTTCAACGTGCAGCTGCCGGCGAGCCTGGATATCACGGGATTTCTTAAAATGATCTTCGTCCTCTCAGCGGTGCTGACCGGCGTGATGGAAGGCATCATCGTCCATCTGCTTTCGAATTTCATGCTGAAGCGGATGAAGATCAAAGTCGCGCCGCCGAAGCCGTTAAGCGAGATCATGATTCCGAAGGCGCTGGCCTACGTCTGCTTTCTTCTGTTTATCGCCAGTAATTTTACCAGCCGGCTGGCAACGCTGCCGTCCTGGGCGACGGAGCTGATTCTGATCGGCGGGGTACTGGGCGCACTGGTGCTGGTCTTTTTCGGGTATATCTGCTGCCTGGTCTACGGGGCGGTCCGCTACCATAAAAACGTGGCGCTGTTCGTCATTCTCATCACGTTCTTGATGCTGCCGATCATGCTGCCGCTGCTGGCGATTGTCGGCTTCCTGTATGTCACGACCGATATGCGGGAGAAAATCTTAGGGAGGTAACTTTGTGTCTGAAAAAATCGGAAAGCTCAAAACCTTGCTGCTGATCCTGATCGTCGTCGAATTGTTAGGCTTAGTCAGCCTGCACTTCCTGTTCGATCTGGATATCAAGCTCGCCGCTTTGTACTTCATCATCAATACGCTGACGGTGTATTTTCTTGTGCAGTATTTTCAAGAGGACAGTCAGAACCGGATGTTCGGCGTTTCCCGGATTCTGGGCAGCGAAGCCAAGGATGCTTTCCAGTTTGGCCAGATCGGGATTTTGACTTATGACGAAAACTATACGATCACCTGGATGAGCGAATTGTTCGCTGAGCGCGGCATCAACCGTATTTCCAAAAAGCTGACGATGTGGCTGCCGGAGGTCAACGATCTGATTCAGGGGGACGTAGAAAACGTCCAGGTTCAGATCGACGACCGGACGTATGAAATCGCACGCAAGGAAGACGCCCGGATTTTGTTTTTCCAGGATGTCACCGAACAGCAGCAGCTGGAGAAAGCGTATCAGGAAGAACAGGTTGTCGTCGGTCTGATTCATCTCGATAACTACGAAGAATCCACACAGTATGAAGAAGAACAGGAAATCGCGATGATCAACAACAATATCCGCCAGCCGGTCGTTGAATGGGCGAAGAATCACGGCATGCTTCTGCGGCGGTTAAAGTCCGACCGGTTCCTCGTCGTTTTAAACGAACGGATTTTCAAGCAGATCGTAGATGAACGTTTCAGTATTCTCGCCCAGACCCGCAAAGCGTCTCAGCAGCTCGATGTGGCGATCACCCTGTCGATGGGCTTTGCCCGCGGAAGCAGCGATGTGGCGCAGCTGGATGAAATGGTCAACCAGCTGCTGGAACTGGCGCAGAGCCGGGGCGGCGACCAGGTGGCGATCCGCCGTCAGGGCGAGGACGTCAAGTATTTCGGCGGCAGCAGCGAAGCACAGGAAAAGCGCAGCCGTGTGCGCGTGCGGATCATGGCGCATACGCTCCGCGATCTGATCAAGAAAAGTACGAACGTTATTTTATTAGGCCATAAAGAGGCCGATTTCGACTGCCTCGGTTCGCTGATGTGTTTAAGCCGGATCGTCCAGGCGTATGACAAGCCGTGCTGCATCATTTCCAAGTCCGGCGGGATGGAGGAAAAGCTCAGCGGGGCGATGAATCTGTATAAGAAGGAATTGGAGCCGCGGCATAAATTTGTTACGGAAAACGAAGCGCTGAACCAGCTGCGGGACGGGACGCTGGTCATCATGGCCGATCACCATCATCCAAGTCAGTCCAATGGCGCGCAGGTATTGGAAAAAGCCAAAAAGATCGCGATTTTCGATCATCACCGCCGCCGTACCGATCTGGATATCAACCCGATCCTTGTCTACATCGAACCGAGCGCGTCCAGCGCTTGCGAATTGATCTCGGAATTTGTGCCGTATCAGACGGGAAAAGTCGACTTTATCAGCGAGGAAGCAACGATTATGCTGACAGGGATGATGATCGACACCAACCGCTTTAAGGTCCGCACCGGTACCCGCACGTTTGAAGCCGCGGCGATGATCCGCCGCTGGGGCGCGGATCCGCAGGAAGCCGATAATCTATTAAAGGATGAATATTCTGAATTTGAAACGAAAACAAAGGTTTTAAAATTCTGTGAAAAAAGAGATAATGGTATTGTCATTTCCGCAGTGACGGACAATGAGATTCTTTCCCGCGCGATGCTGTCGCAGGTTGCCGATACGATTTTGATGATCAAAGGCGTGGAAGCCGCTTTTGTCATCGCCAAGATCAGCGATTCCCAGACGGCGATCAGCGCGCGCAGCCGCGGCCATGTCAACGTGCAGGTGATTATGGAACGGATGCACGGCGGAGGGCATTTGAGCGCCGCCGCGCTGCAGCGGGAAAATACGAGCGTGGAAGATTTACGAACCGAGTTGATCGCCACGCTGGACGAAGTAATGAAGGAGGAATAAACGATGAAAGTCATTTTATTAAGCGATGTCAGCAAGGTAGGCAAGAAAGGCGCGATCGTGGAGGTTGCCGACGGCTACGCCCGCAACTTTTTGATCCGCAACCGGCTGGCCGTTCAGGCTACAGCCAAGAGTCTGGAAATTCTGGACGAGCAGAAGGTTCAGGCGAAGTTGAACGAAAAGGAAATGGAAGCTCAGGCGCGCGAAACGGCGGCGAAGCTGGAAAAGATCATGCTTCAGTTCTCGGTTAAGAGCGGCAAGGAAGGCCGTGTCTTCGGTTCCGTATCGACGAAGCAGATTGCCCAGGAATTGGAGCGCAAACACGGCATTCATATCGACAAACGCAAGATTCTCGATACCGCGCCGATCCAGAGCCTGGGAGTCACCAACGTCCGGATCGAGTTGTATAAGGACGTGATCGGGACAATCCGCGTCCAGGTTACAGGAAAAGAGTAATCGCGTATGCGGCAGATGCCCAGCAGTATTGACGCCGAACAGTCGTTGTTGGGTTCGCTTTTCATCTATCCCAACAGCGTCCGCATCGCGTCTGAAGAAGGACTGCGCAGCGAAGAATTCTTTTTAGAAGCGCACCGCAAAATCTACGCCGCTGTGGAAACACTCAACGGCGAAGGCAAACCGGTCGACGCCGTATCGGTAGCCAGCCTTCTGACCGATCAAGGTCTGTTGGCTTCGGTCGGCGGTCTGGAATACATCATGCAGCTGGCGGACAGTTCCGTAACCTCTGCCAGTACGAAATACTATATCGAACTGATCCAGTCCAAAGCGTTACTGCGCAATTTGATTGAAACCGCGCAGAATATCGCCGAGGAAGGGATGCAGAATGCCGGCGACATGGAATCGATGATGGACATGGCGGAAAAGCAGATCCTCGACGTGACGCGCCGCCGCAAGACGACCGATTTTAAATCCAGCAATGAAGTCGTAAATGAAGTGATTGAAAATATCCATAAAATGAGCGTGCAGAAATCCGGCGTGACCGGCGTCGCGACGGGGTACCGGGATCTGGACAACACGACCAACGGTTTCCAGCGCGGCGACCTGATCATCCTGGCGGCCCGACCTTCGATGGGCAAGACTGCCTTCGCGTTAAACGTCGCAATGCAGATCGCGCAGCTCAACCATCAGGCCGCGGCGATCTTTTCTCTGGAAATGCCTGCCGAGCAGCTGATCTCCCGTATGCTTTCCGCCAAGAGCCGGGTTCCGGGCGGCCAGCTGCGCACCGGTTTTCTCAATAACAACGAGTGGAATCAGCTCAATGAAGCGGCCGCGGATTTAAAGGCAACGAAGATCTTTATCGACGATTCCCCGAACGTGCGGGTCTCCGAGATTCATTCCAAATGCCGCAAGCTTCAGGCCGAACACGGTCTGGCCGTCATCCTGATCGACTACATTCAGCTGATTACCGGCAGCGGCCGCAACCCGGACAACCGGCAGCAGGAAGTTTCTGAAATTTCCCGCGGCTTGAAAGGGCTGGCGCGTGAGCTGCAGGTGCCGGTCATCGCTTTGTCGCAGCTGTCCCGATCTGTTGAAAAACGTGAGGACAAGCGGCCGATGCTGTCCGACCTGCGTGAATCCGGAGCCCTGGAACAGGATGCCGACATCGTTATGTTCTTATACCGCGATGAATACTATCAGCGGGAAAAGAGCGAGGAAGGCACGGAAAAAACAGAAATTAACATCGCCAAGCATCGTAACGGTCCGACCCGTCAGATCGAGCTGGCGTTTGAACGCAACATCAACGCCTTTTACAACTATGAGAATCAGAATGGGTAACGACCCCGAAAGGGAGGATTGAATGAAAAAATGGATACCGATTGCCGCCGCGCTGATCTTGAGCGCGCTGATTGCCGGACTGTGGCCATCCCTCTCCCGGGCGAATCAGGTTGTCACGGTGCAGGGAAAGGTGGAAGAAAGTCTGCTTCCCCAGCAGGTTGTAAGTCTTTCCGCTCAGCCGCGGACGGTGAAAAAAATCTATAACGCCGGGAAACTGGTCGGCGTCGTCAACGATTACGCGAAAGTTGAAGCGCTGTTAGACGAGGTCTATCACAGCGTCTATGAAGATGATTTTCCCAATACCCGTTTGGAGCTGGGGAGAAGATCTGATCGTCACCGACGAGCTGAGCTATACCCGGTATGAGAATATCGACGAGGCTATCTGCGCGTACTTAAAGGAAAACGATCTGTTTTCCGTCGAAACCAACCGGATCGATTTTTCGGATGAAAACGATGTGTACGCGACGATTTACGTTAAAAATCTCCAGGATTTCTATGATGCCCGGGATCAATACCTGTTGAATTTCGTGTCCAAAGAGACACTGGATACGGTGCGGATGGGACAATTCACACCGGAGCTGAAGACCTACGGCACCCGCGAGGTCAGCATCGACGTGCTTGAGAAAATGACTGTGACCAGCGGCCGCGCTTCGTCTTCCAATATTTTAAAGGACAAGCAGGAAATTCTGCATTATTTAAGTTATGGCGCTGATCCCGAATCTGGAAATGAAATATTACACGGTCGTGGAAGGCGATATGATCGACGGTGTCGGCACGAAGAACGGGTTGTCCGCTCAGCAGGTCGTGTCGATCAACAGCGATCAGCTGGACAATGTTGATCAGCTGATTCAGCCGGGGATGGTGCTCAACGTCACCAATTTCCAATCTCCGATCACCGTGAGAGTTACGAAAGAACGCGTGGCCAAAGAAGAAGTTTATCCGGAGGATCCGATTTATAAGGAAGATCCGAATATGAAGGAAGGCTCCTCCGTCACCGATGTCCACGCGCAGAATGGTTCGCGCAACGCTTTCTATGAGGAAGTCTGGATTAACGGCGAGAATACCGGCGGTACGTTAGTGTCCTCGATTATCACCCGCCAGCCGGTCCGCGAAGAAACGCGCGTCGGCACAAAGGTCATTCCAGGCTACGGCACCGGCACGTTCCGCTGGCCGGTCGACAATCCGTCAATTACCTGCCGCTGGGGCTGTTACAGCGGTCATCAGGCGATCGACATCAAGAATTCCTATAACCGCTACGGCAATCTGTATGCCGCCGACCGCGGCACGATCGCGGAAACCGGATACACTTCAATTAACGGCTACTATCAGATCATCGACCACAACAATGGCTATAAGACCTATTACGGCCATATGAACCGGCCAGCCTTCTTCAAGGTCGGGCAGAACGTCGAAAAGGGCGAGATCATCGGTCAGATCGGCATGACCGGGCGGGCCACCGGGCCGCACGTTCATTTCTTCATCATGAAAAACGGCGTGCGTCAGAACCCATGCAACGGGTGGCTGCCATGTTAGGCTCGATGGAATTTTACCTGTTGGCGAGCGGTTCCAAAGGCAACTGCTTTGTGTTAAAAACCGCCGCCACGCAGATCGTGATCGACTGCGGCACGACCAAGACTTATTTAACACGCAGTTTTCACATGATCGGTGTAGACTATCTGAACACAGAGGCACTGTTGGTCACCCATGGTCACCGCGACCATACAAGCCAGCTCAAGATGTTTTCCGGCGTTGAAGCCTATGCGGCTTTCGGACTGGAAAACCGCGCGGATCAGCACTGGATCAAGCCCTATACGCCATTTCAGGTGGGCGATCTCAGAGTGACGCCGCTGCCGTTGTCCCACGATGCTGAAAATACTGTCGGCTTCGTCTTGGAAACGGCGCAGGAAAAGCTGGTTTACATTACCGATACCGGATATGTCCGGGAGGAATGCGTGCCGTTGATCGCCGATGCGGACTATTACGTGATGGAAAGCAATCACGATGTGGGAATGTTGATGCAGACCCGGCGTCCCGTATCCGATCAAAATGCGGATTCTTTCCGACAGCGGCCATCTGTGCAACGAGGACTGTGCCCATTTGCTGACACGCTTAGTGACGCCGCGGACCCGTTCGATCTTCTTAGCCCATCTCAGCGAAGAAGCGAACCAGCCGCAGCTGGCCCTGGCAGGTCAGCGCCGACGCCTTGAAACAATGCGCCTGCCGAAAGGATTTGGTGCTGAAAGCCGCGGGCCAGTATGAAATACTCATGGGAGGATGCCGATATGAAGAAAGGCTTGATTCTGCTTACCGCCCTGTTGGCGTGCTGGAACTTAGTTCTGACCGTTGAGCTGTGGCAGGTAAAAAAAGAGAAAGCGCAAGAACAGCCGACGCAGGATCCGCAGCAGTCGACGCGTCCCGGTTTCGGTCGTCACCTCGGATATCACCAAGATCGTCGAACGCAGTGAGGCGAAGGTGACCGGCGTGTCGGTGCTGGATGAAACCGGCGAAGATCTGATTGCCAGCGGCAGCGGCACCATTTACAGCACGACCGCCGAGGCTGTCTATATCATTACCAATCAGCATGTCATTGCTTCAGGAGGTCCCGATTCACGTATCGTTTGCCAACGGCGAACAGCTGCCGGCGGAATTAGTCGGAGCGGATCCCTATACCGATCTGGCATTGTTAAAAGTGATCCCCGATTTCCGGGCTGAAGCGTTTGATCTGGGCGATTCGTCACTGTGCAAAAAAGGCGAATGGGTCATGGCGATCGGTCATTCGATGGGGAGCGGAAGCCGACGGCAGCGTGACGGTCGGCGTGATTTCCTCCAAAGACCGCACGATTTCCATGGATGTGGATAAAGACGGAACGGACGACTGGGACATGCTGGTGCTGCAGACCGACGCGGCCATCAACGCCGGCAACAGCGGCGGTCCTTTGATCAATATGAACGGTGAACTGATCGGCATTACGACGATGAAGCTGCAGGGAAATTCCACTGAAGGCATCAGCTTCGCGATTCCGATTAACGAAGTCACGACGATTGTGGAACAGCTGAAGGCCAGCGGCAAGGTCAACCGGCCGTTTGTCGGCATCAGCGGCAAGGATGTCAGCGCCCTGACCAGTTATCAGAAAAGCTACATGGGCATCAGTCTGGATCAGACTGAAGGCCTGTTGGTGACCAAGGTCGCCGAGGAATGTCCCGGCTGAAAAAGCCGGCGTTCATGTCAACGACATCCTGATCCGTTTTGACGGATCGCCGGTGGACAGTTATAAAACCTTCCGCAAGCTGCTTTACGGCAAAACGATCGGCGATCCGGCCGAGCTGGTCGTTCTGCGCAACAATCAGGAAGTGAAGCTGAGCGTGACGATTGAATGATCCGGGTGATTGCCGTCGGACGCATCAAGGAAAAACCAATGCAGCAGTGCATCCAGGAATACCTCAAGCGTCTGCAGCCGTATTGTAAGACGGAGATTGTTGAAGTCGACGATATCGCGGCGCCGCAATCCAATTCACCGGCACAAAACGAGCAGGTGAAGCAGAAGGAAGGCGAGCGGATTCTGGCGAAGCTGAAGAAGGATGAAACCGTGGTTCTGCTTGATTTAAAAGGCAAGTCGTACAGCTCGGAGCAGCTGGCGGATCAGCTCCAGCAGATTTTCAGTTATCAAGGCAGTCAGATCGCCTTTGTCATCGGCGGCTCGCTGGGCGTTAGTCCGGAAGTGATTGCCCGGGCTGATCTGCGCTGGAAGATGTCCGATCTGACGTTTCCCTCATCAGCTGTGTCGTTTGTTGGTTCTTGAACAAATTTATCGAAGTTTCAGGATTTTAAATCACGAACCCTATCACAAATGAAAGCGGTGACTGAAAGCCCTATCGTTTCTTCACTTTCTTCTTGTAACACGTTCAAAAATGAGTTAAAATGAATTCAGGTAGAGCAGGAGGTAAAAAACAAAATGAAACAGATTTCTGTATTGGTTATTGATCCAGTTGGCTTACATGCACGTCCAGCAACGGTCGCTGTCAACGCTGCCAGCAAGTTTAAGAGCGAAGTGAAGGTTGCTTATAAAGGACGTTCTGTCAACATGAAATCCATCATGGGTGTTATGTCCCTGGGCATTCCGACACAGTCCGAAGTGACGGTAACCTGTGAAGGCGAAGACGAAGAAGTCGCAATCACAACAATCGAAGAAGTTCTGCGTGCACAGAAAGTAATTGCATAAGTTGGATTGAAAAAGAAGATGCGCGGCATCTTCTTTTTTTTCCAAGGGCTATGTAAGCGCAAACATTGTCGAAATTGATCATCAAGGGAGGAAAAACTATGATCGAAGAATTGTATCAGCGGTGGCTGAATCATCCGCATATCGATCCGCAGCTGAAAAAAGAGCTGGCGGGCATGAGCGAGAAAGAAAAGCAGGACGCATTCTATACGAATATTGAATTTGGAACGGCGGGCATGCGCGGTCTGTTAGGCGCGGGCACCAACCGCATCAACATCCACACGATCCGCAAGGCGAACGAGGGCTTTGCCCGCTACATCGTCGGCTGCGGCGAGGAAGCGATGCGGCGGGGCGTGGCGATCGGTTACGACAACCGCCACATGTCCAGTGAGTTCGCGCGGGAGTCCGCGGCGGTCTTAGCGAGCCATGGCATTACCAGCTATGTTTTTGAAACACTGCGGCCGACGCCGGAGCTGTCCTTCGCTGTTCGGAATCTGAACTGCTTTGGCGGTATCATGATCACCGCTTCGCACAATCCGCGGGAATACAACGGTTATAAGCTGTATGATGAAACAGGCTGTCAGTTAGTGCCGGATTTAGCCCAGCAGGTCATCGATCAGGTCAACGCCGTCGAGGATGAACTGGCGATCGATCCGCAGCTCACATCCGCGCAGCAGGAGCTGATCCACATGATCGGCAAAGATGTCGATGAAGCTTATTATGAAAATGTGCTTTCGATTCAGTTAAATCCGGACGTCAACCGCGATCTGGTGGAAATCGTCTTCTCGCCGGAACATGGCACCGCCAACATTCCGGTCCGCGAAGTCTTCACCCGCACCGGTTATCATTTCACGCCGGTTGAGGAACAGTGCACGCCGGATCCGGATTTCTCCTGCACCAAGACTCCGAACCCGGAAGAAAAGGGGGCTTACGAGCTGGCGTTAAAGCTGGCTGAAGAAAAGAAGGCCGATATCATTCTGGTCTGCGACCCGGATGCCGACCGGATGGGCGTCGGCGTGCTGCATGAGGGCGAGTATGTGCTGCTCAGCGGCAACCAGAGTGGTTCCGTTTTGATCGAATACATCCTTTCTCAGCTGCAGGCGAAAGGCAAGATGCCGCAGAATCCGGTGATGTTCAATACGATCGTTACCAGCGATCTGGGTGAAAAAATTGCATCGAAGTACGGCGTGGAAACGGAGAAGACACTGACCGGCTTCAAGTTCATCGGCGAGAAGGTTGCCAAGTATGAAAAGACGCAGGCCAAAAATTACGTCTTCGGGTATGAGGAAAGCTATGGCTCCCTGATCAAACCGTTTGTCCGCGATAAAGACGCGCCGCAGGCTTGCCTGATGTTAGCGGAAGCGGCTTGCTTCTATAAAGCTCAGGGCAAGACGCTGGTCGACGTGCTGAACGGTCTGTATGCCGAACTGGGTTATTACAAGGAGAGCCAGACCTCGCTGACATTAAAGGGTCAGGAGGGCGCACTGCGGATCAAGGAGATCCTGGACACGCTGCGCAAGGACAAGCCGGCGCAGATCGGAGGTACTGCGGTCGTCGCGATCGAGGACTACCAGGAAGCAACCCGTGAGGAAAACGGCGTGATCGCCGCTTTGGAAGGCTTCTCCAGAAGCAACGTGCTGAAATACTATCTGGCTGACGGATCCTGGATTGCGATCCGGCCAAGCGGCACCGAACCGAAATGCAAGTTCTATTACTGCATCAAAGGCGCCAGCGCGCAGGATGCCGAAGCCAAGACCGAAATCATGCAGAAAGCGATTGCCGATTTAGTCGCATAAATGAAAAAAAGAAATCAGATCCCGAAGTTCAGGATCTGATTTTCTTTTTCAGCAGTTCTTTGACTTGTTTTCGCTGTTCGTTTTTGTCTTCAATCTGCATCAGAACACCGAACAAACGGGTCAGTTCTTCCTCGTTCAGCATCGCGAGCGCGCTTTCGTCCCGCTCGGTCAAAACGATCCGCTGATTCAGGATGAACCTGATCAACGCCCGCTGTCCCGCTTCCCAGCCGTCTTGGAAACCTTCTTCCCGTTCTTTTTCCAGTCTGCGCTGCTCATCCATTCTATTAAACTGCGTGCGCATGCAGGCGATCGCCATCCGGGTGTCATTCAAATAATCGGCCCGGTTTTCTTTCTTTTCCTGATCGGACTTCGCAGCCTGCGGATTCAGCAGCCGCTGCCGACCCAGCGTCTCGATTTGTTTCCGCAGATCCTTACCGTCGTCAAGAAGATCAAACATTTCAAGCAAGGTCTGAAGATCGTCTTCCTCAAGCCGCTGAATCAGGCTTTTCTCATTTTCCGTTAACGTCATCCGCTGTTGAATAAGTTCCAGGAATAAAGCCCGCCGGCCTTCGATCAAGCCTTCCGTCCGCCCCGCTTTCCAGCCGTTATCCCACGCTTGTTCTTTGCTGCCGCCCAGGACTAACCACTCGTCGATTTCGTCAAAGTAAGCCCGGACCCGGTTCAGCAGCGTGTCGGTGTCTGTTAGAAATTCCAGTTCTTCTTCGGTCATCTGCGTGCACTCCTTTTCTATAATGTTTCAATTGAGTTAATTATAACTCAGAATAGTTTGCTGATCAAGACTGTTCCAGTTTTAATCAATCCCGATCCAACTTTCCGCTGTCGCTTACAGGGAGGGAAAGGAAGGCCTCAACGCATTGATTCACTTCCTTTAAATTGGAATATAAATTAAGAAAAAAATTCTTGAACTGAAAAAAGTGTTCCTGTATAATACTCCCATTGAACAAAGGGGTTCATGAAATGTCAGTTTTTCATGTCCCCTTTTTCTTGTTGAAACTGAGGTGAAGCCGATGCTGAAAAACAAGCAAATTTCCTTCCGTCCGATTCAGGAATACGATGTCCGGTTTAACCGGTTGATCTTTAGCGGATTGCCGGAAGCAATGCCCGGGCTGACACAGCGGCGGGGATATATCTTCTGTCCGTTGTCCACACTAACAGAGGAAAGACAGGCAAAACCGAATGTTAACCGTATTGTTAGTGAATAATGCGTTAAGCGCAGAGACGTGTTTAAAAAGTGTAATCCGCCGGATCGGCGGACAACTCGTAGCCCAGGCCGGCACCTTGTCCGCCATGACGCCGCTGTTAAAGCTGCAGCCCTTGACGCTGGTCTTGATCGACCTGCCGTCCCAGGAAGAAACTGCGCTTCCAATCTTGCTAAAGCAGGCGAAAGCCTATCCGGACACGTTTTTTCTGTTTTGGACGGCGTCTGAAAAACAAAGGAAGACGGAATGGAAGAACGTACTGTTGTGCGAACGCCCGGTGCGGTTGGATCCGCTGCTGAATCAAATCGCGGATCAAGCCCCGGCGCTGCTTCAGCGCAGTCCGGCTTTGAAGAGACTTGCGGCACAAAGCCGGCAAATCCGTCAGGCGAAGCAGATATTGATGGAAAGAGGGATGAGCGAGGATGAAGCCCATCACGCTTTGGAAAAAATGGCGATGAATTTACGGATCAGCCGCGGCGAAGCCGCTCGGCAGGTCTTAACTGAGAACAAACAAAAGTGAGGAGATGAAAGTATGAAATATATCTTTGTAACCGGCGGTGTCGTTTCCGGATTAGGGAAGGGCATTACCGCCGCTTCGTTGGGCCGGCTGCTGAAATCCCGGGGATTAAAAGTCGCATCCCAGAAACTGGATCCCTATATCAATGTCGATCCCGGAACGATGAGTCCTTATCAACATGGCGAGGTATTCGTCACCGAAGACGGCGCGGAAACCGATCTGGATCTGGGCCATTATGAGCGATTTATCGACGAAGATCTGAACCGGTTTTCCAACCTGACGACCGGCAAGGTGTATTGGAATGTCTTAAATAAGGAACGCCGGGGCGAATATCTCGGAGAAACCGTGCAGGTGATTCCGCATATTACCAATGAGATTAAAAAATTTATTTATTCAGTCGGTGAGTCTTCCAATGCGGACATCGTCATTACGGAGATCGGCGGGACAATCGGCGATATCGAAAGTCAGCCGTTTATCGAGGCAATCCGCCAGATTTCACTGGAAGTGAAAAAGGAAAACTGCCTGTTCATCCATGTGACCTTGATTCCCTATATTGAAGGCAGCGGCGAACTGAAATCCAAACCGACCCAGCATTCTGTCCGCGAACTGCGCGCCAACGGGATCACGCCCGATCTCATCGTCTGCCGCTGCGATCAGCCGCTGCCCTCTGCTTTAAAAGAAAAAATCAGTCTGTTCTGCAACGTTCAGCCGGACTGCGTGATTGAAAACCGCACGGTGCCGGTGCTTTATGAAGCGCCGCTCATGCTTCAAAAACAGCGCCTGTCGGACAAGGTGTGCGAGCTGCTTCAGCTGGATTGCCCGGAGTGCGATCTGCGCGAATGGAATCAAATGCTCGATCGGATCCGCCAAAGCCGCAGTCATGTCACAATCGGTTTAGTCGGAAAATATGTGAAGCTGCGCGATGCTTATTTATCGGTGGCCGAAGCGCTGCGTCATGGCGGGTATGCCAACGGCGCGCAAGTGGAAATCCGCTGGATCGAAGCGGAAACCGTTACTGAAGAAAGCGCGGAAGTTATCCTGGGCGATTGCGATGGAATTTTAGTTCCCGGCGGTTTCGGCGACCGGGGGATTGAAGGGAAGATTGCGGCGGCGCACTATGCCCGGCGTTATCAGATTCCTTATCTGGGAATTTGTCTGGGGATGCAGACAGCTGCGATTGAATTCGCCCGTCATGCGTTAGGCTATACTGACGCGCATTCGCGTGAATTTGATCCAGCCAGTCCGCATAAGATCATTGATTTCATGGCAGATCAATCGGATCAAATTGAAAAGGGCGGCACAATGCGGTTAGGCGCCTATCCTTGTCTTATCCAGCCGCATTCGCGCTTAGCGTCGATCTACGGCGGCCTCGAGATCCGGGAACGTCACCGTCATCGTTATGAGTTTAACAATGCTTACCGGGAAGAATTTGAAGCGCATGGGATGCGGATCAGCGGAACTTCACCGGACGGCCGTCTGGTCGAAGCGATCGAATTGGCAGATCATCCGTATTTTATTGCGGTGCAGTATCACCCGGAATTCAAGAGTCGTCCCAACAAAGCTCATCCGTTATTTTCCGGTCTGATCGCCGCGGCGCTGAAACGTCAGAAGAATAACAGAGAAGGTTAAAGCACATCGCTAATTCCCGCACCGTGCTTCATCGATATAAGAGCGTAGGGATAAAACCAATCCAGCTCTCTTGAAGCTGTTGAACAGATCCGCAAAGGAATCAGTTGCGCGAGATTCCCCCGGAAAGAAACTGAAGGCCAGGCCAAAACCAGGGTGCTATTTAAAGAAAGTTCAGTTACTGCGCGCTGGAAACAGAAAAAGTTAAAAGGGTTACTTTGTGAGTTTCAAAGGTAATAAAAAACAGAACACCTTGAAACCCTTGAGAACATCTTGATTTCAGGCTGATTACAGAGTCAGCCGGTAGTTTTTAGCGGGGCCTGTCTTCTTTTCTATCCTCCTTGGCAAAGCGAAAGAAGATAAATTTAGAAGCATAATTAAATTTATAAAAACACTTGAAATAACTCAAGAATGGAATATACTATGGGTGTAGGGACGCTTGAGAAAGCGATACCCGTCAGACACTATCTCTTATTTGAGAAGTGGTGGACAGATAAGTGCCGGTTATCTTTGTGGGATTGCGGCACTTTTCTTTTGAGTTCTATAATTTTTAAGATGCAGTCCAGGCTGGTTGTCAGAAGCTGGGCAACCGCCAGAATGTCCCTTATCGTTAAAGAAGACAAAAGTTCCATGAAAAATTTCATAGAAAGCCCCTCCTTTCCAGAGCTGAGAAAACAAGCTCGAAAAACAAATGAATCAAAAGAATGATCCATCCAGGACGGGCAGCCGCCTTATCAAAGACCCTACATCTTTAATATTGCGCAAAATTCAAAAAAGCCTCCTGAGAAAATGAAAAAAGTAAAATTACTTTTGAGGTTTAGTAAAACTTCAAAGAGCTCACTTTTAAATTGTATTCATTTTCAGTAGGAAAGTATGAAATCTATTAATAAAGAAAACCCAGGTTATCCTGAAACGAAACCGCTGCGATTTGGCGGAGAGATCAATCTGTTTTTTTAGGAAATTCCCACAATTTCGCGTCAGAAATTCTATTATTACAACCAGTTGGCTGTATTTGACCATGAATTTAGCGCACTTTTTCTAATCTCTTTTAGTATTTTTTTAATGCGACAACCGGGTTTAATGGTTTGAAATAACAAGTTTTTATGTGTAAATGTAAACTGGAATACCGCAAAAATAAACACCATTTCGTGTTGGATTAAGACAGCGTACTTATTTTCGCTCCTGAATAAAAATTTTGTTCAAACTTTAGTTCAAACGACCCTGGAAGTAGTTGACAACTTTTTTGTTTGAGCATATAATATTAACAGATTTAGACCGTTGGATGATATGATAACGCGCTGTGAGATCATGCTTCAAGAGGTGATTTCGAGCGCGTTTTAGCTTATTGACCCGAAAGTTCTAAATTCAATAAGGAGGGTATTTCATAATGAATACTGGAAAAGTAAAATGGTTTAACGCTGAGAAGGGCTACGGATTTATCTCTGACGACAACGGACAGGGTGATATCTTCGTTCATTTCTCTGGCATCAACGGCAGCGGCTACAAGTCCCTGGAAGAAGGACAGAAGGTTTCTTACGACGTTGAAAACGACGAAAGAAGCGGCAAGACACGCGCAGTCAACGTTACCGTTCTTTAATCAAACCAACCTACTTTGAGGCCTGCGGGCCTCTTTTATTTTATATAAAAGCGGAAAAGGAGAATGAAGCAAAGGAGGAACGCTGATGATCCAACCGTTCAAAGACGCGGAAATGACCGAGATCTACCGGCAGGCGATGAAACAGGATTTTCCGCCGGACGAATTAAAACCGCTGAGCCGCATTCTGGCGCAGAAGCGAAAGAATATCGCGTTGTGCTTAGGCTATTTCGAGCAGGATAAGCTGATCGGTTATGCCGTACTGGA
>QFCE01002325.1_pt1 | contig 36388 bp, 37 predicted proteins | sample 5346091 | NCBI WGS metagenome assembly QFCE01 (sample SAMN09062252, study PRJNA434731) | Human gut metagenome, whole genome shotgun sequencing project. | isolation source: stool timepoint A chromium assembly | host: Homo sapiens | collected 2015 | reverse complement strand
GACATCGCCCTTTCACGGCGGTAACACGGGTTCGATTCCCGTTGGAGTCATTTTTACGAAAGTAAAGCATATAATAGAATATGGCGCGATAGCCAAGTGGTAAGGCACGGGTCTGCAACACCCTTATCACCGGTTCAAATCCGGTTCGCGCCTCTGATGGAACCTCGAAAATATTAAATTTTCGAGGTTTTTTTGTGAGATAAGAGTCCCCTTGTACACTGATGGTATAACGGAAACAGATAAAAATTTTCTTGACAGAATCCCCGGTATACAGTTATACTTAAAAAAGTCATACTACGATAAGAAAGGATACAGTTTTCATGGATAACGCGGACCCAGACGGGGAAACGAATTTTCTGGACAACATTGCAAATAGAAGAATAAGAGACATAGCCTGTTGAGGAATCCTTGACGGGTTATGTCTTTTTGTGTTTTTTGCAGAGGCGGGCAGATGCAGACGGGGCGGTGCCTGTCAGAGGAAAATTCAGAAAAAGGAAGAAACCGGATGCCGTTTTCGGCATAAGAATAAGAGCATTGATGCAAGAGAAGATTGATATGAAAAAAAGGAGAGATTTATTTTGAGTTCTATACCCAGACAATTATTGGTGCAGGTGGTTTTGATCCTGCTGAACGCTTTTTTTGCGGCGTCAGAGATCGCGGTCGTTTCGCTCAACGGCGCAAAGCTAAGGAAGATGGAGGAAGAAGGGGATAAAAAGGCGGGGCGGCTTTTGAAGCTGGTGGAAGAGCCGAACGCATTTTTATCTACGATACAGGTCGGCATTACGCTGGCGGGATTTTTGGGAAGTGCGTTTGCGGCAGACAGCTTTTCCGGGTATCTGGTGGACTGGATCTATGAGGATCTGGGCTTTACAGTGATCAATCCGGCAGTGCTGGATGCGCTTGCGGTCATTGCGATCACGATTATTTTGTCTTATTTTACGCTGATCTTCGGAGAGCTTGTTCCGAAGCGGATCGCGATGCAGAAGCCGATGGAGGTCGCGAGATTTACAAGCGGCGTTGTTGGCGGGATTGCGGTAGTGATGCGTCCGGTGATCTGGTTTTTATCGAAATCCACAAATCTGGTGCTTCGGCTTCTTCATATGAAAACGGAGTCCGAGGAAGAATCCGTGACGGAGGAAGAGATCCGGATGATGGTGGATCTGGGCGGAGAAAAGGGCACGATCGACCAGGAGGAACAGGAGTGGATCCAGAATGTGTTCCGGTTTGACGATATTTCGGTGCGGGATGCGATGACGCGCGAGCCTGATGTGGTGGCATTTTCTATTGATGAGACGGACGAAGAGATCCTTAAAACGATCCGGGAAAGCGGCTTGTCCCGTTACCCGGTTTATGATGAGGACATCAATGACATTGTGGGTATCCTGAACGCAAGGGATTATCTGCTGGACAGAAGGAGCGACAGTCCGGAAGGTCTGAAGGGGCTTTTGAGAAAACCTTATTTTGTGCCGGATACGATCCACGCGGACGATCTTTTCCGCGATATGCAGACCGGTAAGGTGCACATTGCGATCGTGATCGACGAATACGGTCAGACGGCGGGCGTGATCACGATGGAGGATCTGTTGGAGGAGATCGTCGGAAATATTTACGATGAGTTTGATCCTGCGGAGCCGCCGGAAATTGTGCAGCTGGAGGAAAATCTCTGGAGGATTTCCGGAGGCGCTTATATCGAGGACATCGCGGAGGCGCTGGATATTGAGCTGCCGGAGGATATGGATTACGATACGCTGGGCGGAATGATTTTCAGCTGCCTGCGGACGATCCCGGCGGACGGAAGCGAGTTTGACGTTGAGGTAAACGGACTGCAGATCCATGTGGAGAAGCTGGAGGATCAGCGCGTTGAAACAGCCCTTGTCAAAAAGCTGATCGTCGAAAAAGATGAGGCGGAAGAGGACGAGGAAAAAGAAAGCCGCAGAGGCTGGTGGGAAAAAGAGAAGGACGAGAAAAAATAAAAAGACAGAGAATCAAAAAAGATGGAAGCTGCAGGGGCTTCCATCTTTTTTGAGTTTTATCCGTTTGTTGTCAGTGGATGATAATGTTGCCGCTGCCGGCAGGCTCGCTCTGGGTTTCCGGCGTGCCTTCCGCCGCTGCGGCGAAGCCGAGGGTTACGGAAAACTCGCGCTCCACATAGGTGTTGGCGTTGCCGGGCGTTTTAACGGTAACGGAGACGGTTTCGCCCGCTGCGTAATACTGGAGCATATCCTTTAATTCCTGAATATCGGAAACGGTCTTGCCGTCAAACTTGGTAATGACGTCGCCCGCCTTGATTCCGGCCGCCTGGGCGCTGCCGCCTTCCGTAATTTCCGCAACGTAGACGCCGGAGGGGATGCCGTATGCCTTGGTAACGCTTGCATCAACGGTAAGTCCGGAAATGCCGAGGGCGGACTGCTGATCCTGCGCGACCTTGCTGCGGGTCGTTTCGTTCATCAGCGTTTCAATGATGTCGGATACCCTTGATACCGGGATGGCATAGCCCATACCTTCCACCTCTGTGCTGGCAAGCTTTGCGGAGTTGATGCCGATTACCTCGCCTCTCATATTGACGAGCGCGCCGCCGGAGTTGCCGGGGTTGATGGCTGCGTCGGTCTGGATATAGGAAGGGACGGTTTCAGCATTTTCGGTAACGGAGGTAGTGATTGTGCGGTTGGTAGCGCTTACAATGCCGGTAGTAACGGACTGTCCGTAGCCTAAGGCGTTGCCGATGGCAACAACCTGCTCCCCGACCTTTAATGCGTCGGAATCGCCGATCGTCGCAACCTTGATCTGCCCCATCGTGCTTTCAGAAATGTTGGACAGCGGAACGGCGATGACCGCCAGATCGTTGTCGGGATCGGTTCCTTTCAGGTTGGCTTCGCAGACGGAATTGTCAATGAAGCTTGCGGAAAGGGTGTCCGCGTTCTGGATCACATGATAGTTGGTAACGATGAGCAGCTCGCTGTCGTTTTTGCCGATGATGATGCCGGAGCCGACGCTTTCGCTCTCAATCTGCTGGCTGTGGCCGCCGTATCCGAACATGCTGAAATAGTTCTGTACCTCCTGCACGGATTTATTCGTGATGGAGACGATGGAGGGCATGACGGACGACGCTACGGTGGAAACGTCAAGGACGCCGGAGCCGGTCTGGACGTCTGAGGAACTGGCTGCCTTTAAAAGAGAGCTGGGCGTCTGCTCCTGCGTGCCGGCGGGCGCTTCCTTTGCGCCGGCAGAGCCGTTTTCGGAAGCGCTGTAGCCTGCCGCATGGTTGATCGCCAGAAAGGTTCCCGATGCGACGCCGCCGAATAAAACGGCGCTTAAAGCGATCGCTCCGGCTTTTTTGGCGATGCGGGCTGCGCTGCCGTTCCCTTTTTTGCGGCGGGGACGGCGGGGATTGGGCTCGGGGCTGCCGGTAGGGATATTGGCGCTTTGATACTGATAGGTCTGCTGTTGTTCCGTATTGTTCTGATTGTCGTATTCGTACATGGAAATTCACTCCTTTTGCTATTTGAAAGCCTGTCGCTGTTTCTTTGTTTCTATGCTTCGTAGTATAAGGAGGAATTGTGTTGAATTTGTTGAAAACCTGTGATGAATCTGCGATAAAATTGCGAAAAAAGTGTGAAATCCCAGGCCGTTAAAAGACCTGGGTATCCTGAAGCGTCCCGGTTTCGCGGAAAATTTCCCATTCGCAGATATTTACCGCATGATCCCCGATCCGTTCGAGGTATTTGGCGATCATGAGCACGTCGAGGCACTCGTCGGCGTCGGCGTTTTCTGCTTTGACGCGCACGACGATGTCGGATTTTACTTTTTGGAAAAGAGAATCCACAATATCGTCGGAACGGATGACCTCGTCCGCTTTGACGCGGTCACGGTTTAAAAAGGCGGACATGGATTCATGCACCATTTCCTTGGCGGCGGTGATCATGGGCTGGATGTGGCAGGAATAGGTTTCCAGCTCGGTATGGTCCATCTGCAGGACCAGCTCTGCGATGTCGGCGATCTGGTCGCCGATGCGTTCCACATCCGTCACGACCTTCAATATGGAAGAAACCATGCGCAGATCTCCGGCGATGGGCTGCTGGGTCGTGATCAGAAAAAGGCATTGGGACTCGATGCTGTGTTCAAGGCTGTTCACATTCCGGTCGTCTGCCACGATCTGCTGCGCCAGCATTTTGTCGCGGTTTTCGATGGAGAAAAAAAGATTTTCCAGAGAAGCTTCCACGAGCGTGCTCATTTCTTCGAGGCTTTCCCGGAGGTGCTTTAATTTTTCGGCAAATCGTTTTCTTGGAGCCATATCATTCCCTCATTTCTATCAGATGCTTCAAAAGTGGTGCGGATGCACTCTCTGGCATGATAAGGCCTTTTGGGAAAAAGAGAAAGGGGGATTTGGTTAGAGGAATGTAAAAGGTATGTAAAATGCTGCGCCCGGCATGAAAAAAAGATGTATAACGGGATGTATATACAGTATATTTGGGAATATTTATGCATAAAATGGCTTTAAAAATGAATATTATGTGAAATATTATACTTGATTTTTCTAAAAAATATGGTATCATAGGTATAGTCAAAACGAGATAGCCGATCAATACGTTATCGAATATTTATGCAGTGAGATAAGATCCTGCGGACGGGATCTTTCAGAGGAGGAGAAAAGATGAAAATGAAAAAGTTACTGACAGCGGCAATGGCGGCGGCAATGGTATTTTCCCTGACAGCGTGCGGCGGCGAGGCTCCGGCAGAGAGCACGGTAGCTGAAAGCACAGCGGCGGCAGTGGAGGGCACTGTTGCCGGGACAGAAGCGGCAGAGAGCACGGCAGCAGAAGAGAGCACGGAAGTAGCGGCAGATGCCGGTACAGAAGCAGCGGCGGCATATGATTTTGCAGGCAAGAAGATCGGCGTTCAGCTTGGAACGACAGGCGATCAGCTTGCGACCGATTATGAGCAGAACGAAGGCGCGACCGTAGAGCGCTACAACAAGGGCGCGGATGCGATCCAGGCGCTTAAGCAGGGCAAGATCGACTGCGTTGTGATCGATTACAACCCGGCGAAGGCTTTTGTTGAGAAGAACGACGACCTGCAGATGCTGGATCAGGAGCTGTCCTCCGAAGAGTATGCGATGTGCGTAAACAAGGACAACGGCGAGCTGACGGCAAAGATCAACGAGGCGCTGGCACAGCTTGAGGCGGACGGAACGCTGGATTCCATCATTGCAAACTACATCGGCGACGAAGCGGGACAGCATCCTTACACCTCTCCCGAAGGCGTTGACCGTTCCAACGGCACTCTGGTAATGGCGACCAACGCAACCTTCGAGCCTTACGAGTACTATGAGAATCAGGAAGTGGTAGGCATCGACCCTGACATCGCGCAGGCGGTATGCGACGTTTTAGGATACGAGTTAAAGATCGAGGATATGGAGTTTGACGCGATCGTAAATGCGGTTGTTTCCGGCAAGGCGGATTTCGGCGCAGCGGGCATGACCGTGACGGAGGAGCGTAAGTTAAGCGTTGATTTCACAGATACTTACGCGACTGCGAGCCAGGTTGTTATCGTAAAGAAATAATAAGAATAGAAAGCATATAGGAAATGGAAGATTTTAAAGCGAGGTTTATTGCCAATTTCATAACGGACGAACGGTGGAGATATTTTACGGAAGGACTGGGGACGACTTACATCGTATCGTTTTTTGCGGTGATCGTGGGCGTCGTGATCGGCGTTCTCATCGCGGTGGTGCGCTCTTCGGCTGACAAGCTGGAGCGCCCGCCGCTTGTCGTAAAGATTTTAAATGCGGTGTGCAGGCTGTATCTGACGGTGATCCGCGGAACTCCCGCGATGATCCAGCTTCTGATCATGTATTATATCGTGTTCGGCTCTGTGGATGTGAGCAAGCGTCTGGTGGCGATTTTGACATTCGGCATCAATTCCGGCGCGTATGTGGCGGAGATTTTCCGCTCCGGCATCATGTCCGTGGATCAGGGGCAGTTTGAAGCGGGCAGGAGCCTCGGTCTGACCTATGTGCAGACGATGTGGCACATCGTGATCCCGCAGGCATTGAAAAACGTGCTTCCGGCTCTGGGCAACGAGTTTATCACGCTGTTAAAGGAGACGTCCATCTGCGGCTATATCGCGCTGACGGATGTGACCCACGGCGCGAATACGGTGCGCAGCCAGACATATGATCCGTACATGCCGCTGTTTGCCGCGGCGCTGATCTATCTGGTAAGCGTGAGCTTTTTATCCGCGCTGATGGAGAGACTGGAAAGGAGACTGCGTGTCAATGAGCGGTGAGAAACAGGTATTATTTGAAATCAGGCAGCTTTGCAAATCCTTCGGGAAGGTGCAGGTGTTAGACCATATTGACGCGACGATCCGTCAGGGCGAGGTAGTGGCGATCATCGGGCCGTCCGGCTCCGGAAAATCGACCTTCCTGCGCTCCTTGAACCTGCTTGAAATGCCGACGGGCGGCGAGATTTTGTTCGAGGGAAAGGCGATTACCGATCCCAAAAGCGACATCAACATGTACCGCCAGAAGATCGGTATGGTGTTCCAGCATTTTAATCTGTTTGCAAACAAGACCATTCTGGATAATATGACGCTTGCGCCGATCAAGGTGCTGAAAAAGTCAAAGGAGGAAGCGGAAAAAGAGGCGATGGAGCTTCTTGCCCGCGTAGGGCTTGCGGAGAAGGCGAACGCTTATCCGGCGCAGCTTTCCGGCGGTCAGAAGCAGAGGATCGCGATCGTGCGTTCCCTGTGCATGCATCCGGATGTGATGCTGTTTGACGAGCCGACGAGCGCCCTTGACCCGGAAATGGTCGGGGAGGTGCTTTCCGTTATGCGCGATCTGGCGCACGAGGGCATGACGATGGTGATCGTGACGCATGAGATGGGCTTTGCCCGCGAGGTCGCAAGCCGGGTGCTTTTTGTGGACGAAGGCAAGATCAAGGAAGAGAACACGCCGGAGGAATTTTTCGATCATCCGAAAAACGAGAGGCTGAAAGAGTTTTTGTCGAAGGTGATCTGAGAAACGGCGGAAGAAACTGAAAAGACAGGAATAAAAAGGATCCGAACCGGAGGAAAAGCAGGTTCGGATCTTTTTTTTAAGCACATTTTTCGGAAAGGCGATCCGGCGTCCGCCTATTTCAGCGTGTCGCTGTTGTTGAGTACGAGGGTGCTGTACAAAAAGAGCACGTCGCAGCCCTCAAAATCCACCAGCTTTGTCAGATAAGCGGGCTGGATATAGCGGATGTCCGCCAGCGTGACCCGCGCGTAATCTTCCACAAGGAGAGGGGCGATGCTGGAGCCGAAGGAATCCCGGAACAAAACGAGCTGCCGGTCGGAGGAGGCGTTCGGATTGTCGATCGTGATAAGGGACAGGGAGCCGGATAAAAAAAGCTCATAGGGATCTTTTCCGTCTGCCCGCGCCGTATCATAGACGGGAATTTCGCGGTTGTTCTGCCAGTCGTAGACAGAGCAGCCTTCCAGCATGTCGTTTGTCAGGTAAACGAGCGGTTCGGGCTTTAAGGGGAGGGCGGACTGCCCTGCGTATACGCCAAAAAAGCGCTCCGTGGCGGTGACGGCGTGATAGCCGGGTGAAGGGAGAACGTCCGATGCGGCAGCAGGCGTATGGGACGGGGACATTTCATCCAGAAGGCGCTGCGCCACGTCAACGATCTTTTCCTGCCGCCAGTGGGTGTCCGTTCTATAATAATCTTCTTTTTCGAGAAGGTCGGAAACGGGGATATACTGCGCGAAGTCCATAAGCGCTGCCATTTTTTCCTCGAAGACGCCGTAATCCATGGAAAGATGCCCGCTCTCCTGCGCCATATAGCAGTTTTTATCGGGAATGACCGAGAAAAAAACGCGGTTCGTTTCATCCAGACAGGTATCGTATACATAGCGGAAGCGGGAAGCGGCGCGTTCCAGAGACGCTTCATTCATCGGATATTCCATCGCAGCGGCATAGCCGCCGGATTCGTAAATGCCGTTGTTGTCTTTTTTGAAAAAAAGGTCTGTCGCAGTAAGCGCTTTGAGCGTGCGGAATTGATCGCGCAGGGGGAAAGCGTCCTGCGAATAGCTTTCAAAGCCGCTCATGAAGCGCCCGTTTGCCACCGTTTTGACTGAAAATTCAGGCATTGCGGCAAGCGGCCTGCGTTCGGAATCCGAATAGGTCTTTTTCGGGAGAAAAACGCAGGCGAGAAAGGCTGCTGCAAAAAAGACGCCAAACAGGGCGCAGGTAATGATATTTTTGCGTTTGTTGTCCATATCGGTGCCTCCGTTTAAAATCTGAAATATAAAAAGGGGTTAAAGGAGCCGTCCACCAGATAGCCGGTCATGACGAGCAAAAGCATCATGAGGAAAAGCGGTTCTGCGACCGTCAGGATGCGGTCTGCCTTGGGAATGGAAGCGGCTTTGAGCGTAAGACGTCTGATCAGGGGCGTCGCGCTGATTGCAGAGGCGATCAGGATGACGGCAAAGCTCCTCATATAATAAAGCGTTTCCGCAGAAACGAGGGGAAGCGCCCCGGCGCCGAAGAGCCCGCCGATGTCGGAGAGCGCCTGCGTCATGTCCTGCGCATTAAAGATCACAAAGCTGATAACCACGAAAAACAGCACATAAACATGGGAGAGGGCGGGACATTTTTTCAGGGGCTTTAAAAGCCAGCGCTTTTCCACAATGAGAAGGACGGCAAACAAAAGTCCCCAGATTACGAAATTCCATGCCGCCCCGTGCCAGAAGCCGGTCAGCGCCCAGACGATCAGGATGTTCAGAATCTGGCGCGCATGCCCTTTGCGGTTGCCGCCCAGAGGGATGTAGACATAATCGCGGAACCAGGTTCCCAAAGACATATGCCAGCGCCGCCAGAATTCCGTGATGCTGGCAGAAATATAGGGGTAGTTGAAGTTTTCAAGGAAATCAAAGCCGAGAATCCTGCCCAGCCCGATCGCCATGTCGCTGTAGCCCGAAAAGTCGAAGTAGATCTGAAGGGCGAAGGCGGCAGCATAGAGCCAGTAAAAGAGCACGGATTTTTCATCGGAGGCGCGGAAAACGGCGCAGAATTCCCCGAGCTGGTTGGCAAGCAGGATTTTTTTTGCAAGCCCGAGGATAAAGCGCCGGATTCCGGCAGCGGCGGCGGAAACGGATAAAGTGCGTTCTTCCAGCTGTGCAGCGATGTCGGAGTAGCGCACGATCGGGCCGGCGATGAGCTGCGGGAACATGGAAATATAAGCCGCCAGACGGACGAAGCTTTTCTGGGCGGGCACGCCTCTGTAAACGTCGATCGTATAGCTGATGACCTGAAATGTATAAAAACTGATGCCGATCGGGAGCGCGATCTTTAGAAGAGGGATGTTCTGCCCGGTAACGGCATTGAAGCTTTCCAAAAAGAAGTCGGTATATTTAAAATAGAGCAGAAAGGACAGGCTGACCGCAACGGAGAGGATACACGCCGCTTTTGAGGCGGGCGTTTCCCGGAACCGTTCGATGAGCAGACCGAACAGATAGCCAAAGAAAACGGAAACGAGCATGAGGAGTACATATCGGGGCTCCCCCCAGCCGTAAAAAATAAGGCTCGCCAGCAAAAGCACTGCGTTCCGCCATTTTTTCGGGGAAAAAAAGTACAGCGCCAGGACGGGCGGCAAAAAGTAGTACAGGAATGGAATGCTGGAAAAAAGCATGATGACGGTTCCTTTCAGATCAGGCTTTTGCGGGAAGTATCGCCGGGGAGGGACGTCGGTTTTGGAACCAAGCCGCCGGTCTGCAGCGCCCTGCCCTGTACCGTTCTGCGCCAGAGCCGATTTCGCTCACAGGGAATTTGAAACAAACAATAGGAAACATCCCGGGACGCAAGCCGTCCGGTCAAACTCGCACGGCTTGCGCCGTGCTCAAACAAGCCCCGGACGGCATGCCGGGCTGTTTTCTATTGTTTGCAAATTCCCCTTCGCTCAAGAGGCTCTGGCGCAGAACGGTACGGGGCAGGGCACTGCAGACTGGCAGCTTGGTTTCCAAAACCGGCATGCCGGCTCAGCGATTTCATCCCGCAAAAGCCTGAAAGATATTTGTTATTCGGTAATAGGCGTTTCGAGGATCACTTCGGAGCCGCTGACTGCAGAGAGGGCGGTTGTCTTGAAGTTTTCGATCAGGTCGGCTGCGCCGTAGGCGGTGATCACATAATCGTCGGCAGAAAGGATCACGAGCGTATCGGGCATTCCGCAGATCCACTGCTTAGCGAGGACGGTTTCCTTTACCGCTTCCGCAAAAGCGTCCGCGTCTGCGCCGTCGGTCAGATGGTAAGCCGCGCCGGTAAAGGTGTTGGCGTTCATCATGTGGATCATGGAAGCCGCGCCGTCGATGCTGTCAGCCTGCCCGGCAGGGAAGCCGAGGGAGGATTCCAGTTCGTCGGTCTTTGTAATGTCAAAAGCGCCGGGGCCGTCCATCACAAGGTTTTCGGAATCGCCGCCGCCGATGGGGAATTTCTGATCCTCTGCGAAGGCGCTGTAGATCGAATTTAAAAGCTCGGCCTCGGGGGAGGAAGCAGCCTCGGCAGAATCTGTGCCGGTTTCCGTTTCGGAAAGGTTTTCCGTAACGGTTTCTTCCACAGAAGCCGTCTCGGAAGAAATTTCGCTTTCAATGGAAGTTTCTGTGCTTACGGAGGTTTCAGCGGGGGCAGACTCACTGCCGGAGCCGCCGCAGGCGGTAAGGGATGCAGTCATGGATGCCGCAAGAAACAGGACGATCAGTTTTTTCATAATAGTGTTCTCCTTTATTTTTAAGATAATGGGGCAGGATGACCTGCCGTCTGTGCCTATTATAACGGAATCGGGAATGGAACGGTTGCATTCGTGCAAAACTTTTTTGAAAAGTTTTTTATCTATAAAGTGATGCCGGATAAAAGAAGAAGTATCAGGTATTTTATAAAATGAAGAAAGGAAAAACAAAAAATGGGAAAGACAGTATCATTATGGACAGTTTTGCTGTGTTTTATGTTATTGCCGGGAGGCTGCGGGAAAAAGGGAAGCGTATACACGAATCTGGCAGATCAGGCGTCGGAAAACGGGGAGGTAATGGAATAAGAGCCGCCCGGGAAATTTCCCGGCAGAAATTTCCCGGCAAATTTGACTTCTGCCTCAAAATGGTTTACGCTTGGAAGCGGACAAAATTTGGAAATGCGAGGCGGTGCGGTCATGAAAAGAAAGTATCACGGACAGATGTCGGAGTCCTTTGTGGTGGGAATCCTCCTGTCCTTATGCGGCGGCTTTCAGGACGCCTATACTTATATGGGGCGGGATAAGGTTTTTGCCAACGCCCAGACGGGAAATATCGTCCTTTTGGGAAACCATCTGGCGCAGGGGGAGTGGGCGCTGTGCGCACGGTATGCCATCCCGATTCTTGCGTTTGCGGCGGGAATTTTTCTGGCGCAGAAGATCCGGTACCGCTGCGTAGGGAAGGGCGAGGATCAAAAAAGGAAAGGACGGCAGACGTTCCATTGGCGGCAGCTTGTGCTGCTTCTGGAAATCCTTGTGCTGTTTGCAGCGGGATTTTTGCCGGAGGGGATGAGCCTGCCGGCAAACGCGCTTGTTTCCTTTTCCTGCGCGCTTCAGGTGGACAGCTTTAAAAAAATACGCGGAAACGCGATGGCGACGACGATGTGCATCGGGAATCTGCGCAGTGCGACGGATCTTTTGTGCGCATATACGGAAACAAAGGATAAAAAGCTGTGGAAAAAGAGCATGCAGTATTATTTTTTCATCGCGGTATTTGCGGCAGGGGCGGCGCTTGGCGGGATCGTGACGCGGCGCGTCGGCGTGCGCGCGGTGTGGGTGTGCTGTCTGCTGCTGCTGGTCAGCTTTGCGGTCATGTTCATCGAGGAGGAAGAGGAGATCATGGCAGCGGGAAATACATGAAAAATCAATATGAATATAAAAATTCCGATATTTGTCCGGCACTTCTGGTTTGTTAAAATATGGCTGAGGGAAGGAAACGGAGGATCGGATATGGATTACACGGCTGAGAGGGCGCCTTCCGAATGGAGGGCGCTGTTTTGTTCCGGGGAATTTGAAACGGGATTTTTTTACGGGGGAGACGATCTGGGTGCGGTTTATGGCGAGAGGCAGACGGATTTTGCGCTCTGGGCGCCCACGGCAAAGGCGGTAAGCCTGTGCCTGTATGAAAAGGGAAGCGCAAAAGAGGGGGCGGAAAGCCCCTTTGAAAGAATCGGGATGAAAAAAGGGGAAAAGGGCGTCTGGCGCGCCCAAAGAGCGGGCGATTTAAACGGCGTTTATTATACGTTTCTGGTAACGGCAAACGGGCAGACGAAGGAGACGGCAGATCCGTATGCGAAAGCGGCGGGCGTAAACGGGCGGCGCAGCATGGTGATCGACTTAAAAAAGACAGCGCCGCAGGGCTGGGAAAAGGAGCGGGCAGAGCTTGATAAAAGGCTGTGCGGGCAGGCGTGCGGGAGCGGGATCGGCAGCAGTGCAGGCAGCGGTGTGCCGGTAATATGGGAAATCCATGTGAAGGATTTTTCCGATGACAAAAGGTGCGGCGTCCCGGAGCGATACCGCGGGAAATACAAGGCGTTTACCTGTGAAAATACCGGGCTGGACAACGATCCGGCAAAACCGACGTGCATGGAGTGGCTCAAATGGCTGGGGATCACGCACGTCCAGATCCTGCCGATGTACGATTACGGTTCGGTGGACGAGGCGGGAGACGGCGGGCAGTTTAACTGGGGCTATGACCCGGTCAACTATAACGTGCCGGAGGGCTCCTATTCCACGGACGCGTTTCACGGGGAGGTGCGGGTAAGGGAGTGCCGGGAAATGATACAGGCGCTGCACCGGGCGGGCATCCGGGTCATTATGGATGTGGTGTTTAACCATACTTATCGCACGGACAGCTGCTTCCAGCGGACGGTCCCGTATTATTTTTACAGGCAGAGGGAGGACGGGAGCTTATCGGATGGCTCTGCCTGTGGGAACGACACCGCCAGCGAGCGGCGGATGTACCGCAAATATATTGTGGATTCGGTGTGCTTTTGGGCAAGGGAATATCATGTGGACGGCTTCCGGTTCGACCTGATGGGACTGCATGACGTGGAGACGATGAATGAGATCCGGCGGGCGCTGGACGCGCTGCCGGGCGGCAGGGACATCCTGATGTACGGGGAGCCGTGGGCGGCGGGCGCGACCGCGATGCAGCCGGAAGCCGTGCAGGCGGTTAAGGCAAACGCGGCATTGCTGGATCAAAGGATCGGGTTTTTCAACGACGACATCCGCGACAGCATCAAGGGCAGCGTCTTTTTTCCGAAAAAGGCGGGCTTTGTAAACGGCAGGACGGGAATGGAGGAGAAAATCCGTTCCTCGGTGCTTGGCTGGTGCGACAAAAAAGGCGGCTATGCACCGTCGTCGCCGCTGCAGTCGGTTTCCTATGTTTCGGCGCACGACAATTTTACCCTCTGGGATAAGCTGGTGTATACAAAACAGGACGCCGACCTGACGGATACGGAAGAGGGGGAGAAGGAATGTGCTCTGGAAAGCCGGGCGTTTACTGCGCAGGATGAAACGCTTCTGGCGCAGAACCGGCTGGCGGCGGGGATTTACTTTACCTGCCTCGGGACGGTATTTTTGCAGGCGGGGGAAGAGGGCGCGCGCACGAAGCTGGGAGAGGGAAACAGCTATAACCTTCCGGCGGATTTAAACCGGATCGACTGGGGACGGATGTATGAAAACCGGGAGCTGGCGGAGTTTTACCGGGGATTGGTCTGCCTGCGGAAAAGCTTTGCAGGATGGCGGGAAAGCAGGCTTTTGGCAGTAAGGCGGATCCGCTTTGAAAAAACGCCGGAGGGCGTCGTCGCATTTGAATTTATGCCGGACGTGGCGGATGCGGACGCCGGGACGTCCCTGTTTATCGTTTATAATGCGTTGGGGATTTCGCGGGAAATTTTGCTTCCGGAGGGGAAGTGGCAGTTGCTTACGGACGGCAGACGGTTTAAAATAAGAGAAAAAGATCAGGAACTGGAAGCCCTCGGAGAACGGGAGGGCAGTGTCCGGGCGGAGAAGGGCTCCGTCACGATATTAAGAAAATAAAGGGAGATCATTATGAGAGCGAGCGGTATTTTACTTCCGGTATTCAGCCTGCCGTCAAAGCACGGGATCGGCTGTTTTTCCAAGGAAGCGTATCAGTGGGTGGATTTTTTGCAGAAGGCGGGTCAGAAATATTGGCAGATTTTGCCGCTGGGGCCGACCAGCTACGGGGATTCGCCGTATCAGTCTTTTTCCACATATGCGGGAAATCCGTATTTTATCGACCTGGAAATGCTGGTAAAGCAGAAGCTTTTGACGCGAAAAGAAGTCAATGAATGCGACCTGGGGGACGATCCGCAGGACATTGATTACGGGAAGCAGTATGAAAACAGGATGCCCCTTTTGAAAAAGGCGTATCGCAGAAGCTTAAAGGAAGAGGATCCGGCGTTTGCCGCATTCCGGAAGGAAAACGGCTGGTGGCTGGAGGATTACAGCCTGTTTATGGCGGTAAAGGATATTTTTGAGGGGGCAAGCTGGGATCAGTGGGCGGAGGACATCCGTTACCGCTGGGACAACGCGATGTATTATTACCGGGAAAATTATGCGGAGGAGATCGGCTTTTACGCATGGCTGCAGTATTTGTTTTTCCGGGAATGGAAGGCGTTGAAGTCATATGCGAACGAAAAGGGCGTGGAGATCATCGGCGACATCCCGATCTATGTGGCGTATGACAGCGCGGACGTGTGGGCGCATCCGGAGCTGTTCCAGTTAAATGGGGAAAGGAAGCCGTCGGCGGTTGCGGGCTGCCCGCCGGATGGATTTTCGGCGGACGGACAGCTTTGGGGAAATCCGCTGTATCAGTGGGAATACCATAAAAATACCGGATACGACTGGTGGGTAAAGCGGATTGAGCGGTGCTTTACGCTTTATGACGTGGTGCGGATCGACCACTTCCGCGGCTTTGACGAATATTATTCGATTCCGGCAGGCGATAAGACCGCGGTAAACGGGCATTGGGAGAAAGGGCCGGGCATCGGGCTTTTCAACGTGATCAGGGAGCGGCTGGGCGAGCGCAACATCATCGCGGAGGATTTAGGCTACATGACCGACAGCGTCAGAAAGCTCGTCAAAGACAGCGGCTATCCGAATATGAAGGTGCTGGAATTTGCCTTTGATTCGCGGGATTCCAGCGGCAAGGGCGACTATCTGCCGCACAATTATGAGCCCAACTGCGTCGCTTATACGGGGACGCATGACAATGAGACGGTTCTGGGCTGGCTTTCCAGCATCAAAAAATCGGAGAAAACCATGATCCGCGTTTATCTGAACCGTCCGGCAGCAGGCGATGAGGAGCTTGCGTCGGAGCTGGTGCGCGCGGCGGTTTCTTCGGTGGCAAAAACGTGCATTATCCCGCTGCAGGATTATCTGCTTCTGGATAACCGGGCGCGGATCAATTTCCCGTCCACCCTCGGCACAAACTGGCGCTGGCGGATGACGGGAGAGGAGCTGACAAAGGAGCTGGCGGCGTCGGTAAAAAAGCTGTGCCAGACATATGGAAGAGTGTAAAAGCAGGAGGAAGCAGGGATGGAATTTGGCAGGCTGTGTTCCTGGGAGCAGCAGGGAAACCGGGTTTATTTTACATTTGAAAAGGGGACAGGACGGCTGGAGGTGATCACAGACCGGATCCTGAACGTATTTTCCGGCGTGGTAAGCGACGGGCACCGCTCTAAGGCGATCGAGGGCGAAAAAGCGGTGGAAACGCGTTTTTGTGTATCGGAAGATAAGGGCGTGGTAACGGTTGCGACCGATTGTGTGACGGCGAAGGTGCACGACGGCTTTTTTGTGGATTTTTACAGGGCGGACGGGACGGTGCTGTGCCGCGACCGGCGGGAAGCAAGGAAGGCGCGTGCAGGCTTAAGCGATGAGCTGAAGGCGTTAAAGGAAGCCGAGGGGCACAGTGTCGAGGAAGAGGACGCAGCCACAGTCCAGGTCGTAAAGCGAATGGAGGGCGGCGAGGCTTTTTACGGGCTGGGCGATAAGACCGGATTTCTGAATAAGCGCGGCTATGAATATGTGATGTGGAATACGGACGACCCGGCTCCGCAGATGGATAATTTTAAGTCGCTGTATAAGTCGATCCCATTTTTTATCACGCTGCGGGACGACGCGGTTTTCGGGCTTTTTTATGACAATCCTTACCGCTCCTGTTTCGATATGGGAAAGGAATCGGACGAGTATTACTGGTACGGCGCGGCGGACGGCAATCTGGACTATTACCTGATCGCAGGAGACAGCATGGCAGAGGTGGTCGGCGGCTACACCTATCTGACCGGGACTGCCCCGCTGCCGCAGAAATGGACGCTGGGCTATCAGCAGTGCCGCTGGAGCTATATGTCGGACGCAGAGGTGCGCAGCGTGGCGCAACATATGCGAAAGTGCGGGATCCCGTGCGACGCGATCCATTTAGACATCGACTATATGGACCGCTACAAGGTGTTTACATGGACGCCGGATCAGGAGCGCTATCCCGATCCGGAAAGGCTGATTTCGGATCTGGCGGACGACGGCATTAAGATCGTGACGATCATCGATCCGGGCGTGAAGGTAGAGGAAGGCTATTCCGTTTATGACGAGGGCGTGGAAAAGGGCTATTTTGCCAAAACGCCCGAGGGCGATATTTATGTAAATGAGGTATGGCCGGGCGACGCGGTTTATCCGGATTTCGGCAAAAAAGAGGTGCGCAGCTGGTGGGGGAAAAACCAGCAGTTTCTGCTCGATAAGGGCGTGCGCGGCGTGTGGAACGACATGAACGAGCCTGCAAGCTTTCGGGGACAGCTTCCGCCGGACGTGGTGTTTACCGACGAGGACGAGGTAAGTAACCATGCGCGGATGCACAACCTGTATGGGCACAATATGGCGAAGGCGACCTATGAGGGCTTAAAGGAGCGTGACGGGCGCAGGCCTTTTGTGATCACGCGGGCATGCTATGCGGGGACGCAGAAATACAGCACCGCGTGGACGGGCGATAACCACAGCATCTGGGCGCATCTGCAGATGGTGATCCCGCAGCTCTGCAATATGGGACTAAGCGGGATGCCTTTTGTGGGAACGGACGTGGGCGGCTTTGGCTCGGACTGCACGAAGGAGCTTTTGTGCCGCTGGGTGGAGGCAGGATGCTTTTCGCCGCTGTTTCGGAATCATTCCGCGATGGGGACCCGCTATCAGGAGCCATGGCAGTTTGATGAGGAGACGGTGCGGATTTACCGGAAAGCGGTGGAGCTGCGCTATCATCTGATTCCGTACTATTACGACCTTTTCTGGGAAGAGGAAAAGACCGGGCTTCCGATCATGCGCCCGCTGGTGCTTCATTATGAAAAGGATGAAACAGCACGGGAATGCAATACGGAGTTTCTGGTTGGCAGAAACCTGCTGGCAGCGCCGGTCGTGACCCAGGGCGACCGCAAAAAGATGGTTTATCTGCCTGCGGGCGTCTGGTATGATTACTGGACGGGCGAGCGGCTGGAAAGCGCGGACGGAAAGTGGATCGTGCGGGATGCGCCGCTGGATACCTGCCCGCTGTATGTGAAGGCGGGGACGATCCTGCCCGTATGGCCGAAGCAGAGCTTTGTGGGCGAGAAGGACACCGACAGCGTGCTGATGCTGGAAATTTATCCCGGAGAAGGAAGCTGGGAGCATTTTCAGGACGACGGGGAAAGCTTTGACTACAGGGACGGGAAGTATAATCAGTATCACTGCGAGCTAAAGGGCAAGGCGCTGACCGTGACCTGTGTGCACGCAGGGTATGGGAGGAAGTATGAAAAGGTGCGCGCAGTGTGCATGGGTGAGAGCGCGGAAGGGGCGTTTGACGGGGAAGGGAAATGTGATGTGTGGCATGGCATGATAGCAACTGACCCTCGATGAATCAGAAAAACTGTAGGCCTGTGGGAGACTACTTCATCCCGACAATCGAATTGAAACCAGTGGAAGATAAGATTTTGAACAAGTATGGCAGGACGTGCAGAGTATTTTTGCAGGAACATAATCAGATACTGTTTGATGATTTGGTGCTGACGGAGCAGCTGTTTCCGTATTTGTATGAAGTGCAGGAGATTGCGGAGAAGAGAGGAGAAGTCATTATGACGGGACTGCTTGAAAAGAATCCGGCGCCGGATAAGGAAGCGGATGCTATAGCTTGGGTAAGGCATATGAATCTGCTGAAAGCGATGGCGGAGGAAGTAGTGGTCAGGGAAGTAATTTGTACATAATGTGAAATGGAACCAGCTTGGAAACGGGCTGGTTTCTTTATCAGCAAAACTCTGATGATTTTTTTTACTGCTTTAAGGAACAATGGAAAGTTATCGCTTTTTTGAAAAGAAATATTGACGGTAACTTTAAAAGCTGTATAATAAGCTTAGCAGAACCCACCACGCCTCTGATTTTCATGCGCAACCCGGTGGGACTTTTTTATTTATAGGATATTTTATTTACCAACATCTGACGGTGAAGTGTTGTCGATAAGCACTTTGCCATTTTTTGAGTTAAGAGGAAAAAAGAACTATTAAATACGGCAAAATAAAAGAAAGATGTTTTATAATAAAATGGATTTATTGCCGATATTATGGTATACTTATAACGATAGATTTGTGACTGGAAAAGTGATTGCATGAAGAATATGAGGTAAGCTATGCTTGAAAATAAATTAGGTATTACAGATTCTGCAGAATTAGCAAGAATGGAAGAAAAAATCAGTAAGCAAAAAGCGCTTGAAATGTTTGAAAGTGGCTTTTTTGAGACATTAGAACCGGGGACTTATCAAAGTCTTGCGATGATCCATCAATATCTTTTTGATGAAATTTATGATTTTGCCGGTAAATTACGTAAAGTCAATATTTCAAAAGGTAATTTTCGATTTGCCCCGCTGATGTATTTGGAAGCAGCGTTACAGAGCATAGATAAAATGCCACAGTCAACTTTTGATGAAATTGTCGAAAAATATGTTGAAATGAACGTGGCTCATCCATTCCGAGAGGGAAATGGGAGAAGCACGAGAATATGGCTTGATCTGATGTTGAAAAAAGAAATCGGCTATGTGGTTGACTGGAGCAAGGTGGATAAAGAGGATTATCTGCTTGCTATGGAGCGAAGTCCAATCAAAGATATCGAAATAAAGTTTCTTCTGAAAAATGCACTTACGGATCATGTAAATGATCGAGAAATTTATATGAAGGGCATCGATCACAGTTATTACTATGAAGGTTATTATGTGTTTAAGACGGACGATTTGACGGACACAAAGGAGTAACTTGATTTAGCGTTAGAAAATGGAGGGATATGGATGCAGTATCGTTCAGTTAATGAAATAGCGAAAAAATGGAATGTATCGGAACGAAGCGTCCGAAATTACTGCGCACATGGACGAGTAAATGGTGCGTTCCTTATCGGCAAGACCTGGAATATTCCTGAAAATGCAGAAAAGCCGGAGCGTTCCAATAAAAAGAAAAAGCAGCCGATTACCTTACTGGATATTCTGCAGGAGCAGAAAGCAAGCAAGTATTCCGGAGGCATTTATCATAAGACTCAGATTGATTTAACATACAATTCCAATCATATGGAAGGCAGCCGTCTGACTCACGATCAGACCAGATATATCTTTGAAACCAATACCATCGGTGTAGAAAAAGAAGTGCTGAATGTGGATGATGTGATTGAAACGGCAAATCACTTCCGTTGTATTGATATGATTATTGACAATGCAAAAGGTGCACTTACCGAAAAGTTTATTAAAGAATTGCACAACACACTTAAAACAGGCACAAGTGATTCCAGAAAAGATTGGTTTGCTGTGGGCGATTATAAAAAGATGCCGAACGAAGTTGGCGGAATGGAAACAGCACTTCCGGAAGAAGTTGCCGATAAAATAAAAGATCTGCTGACAGAGTACAATGGAAAAGAAGAAAAGACTTTTGAGGATATTCTGGACTTTCATGTGAAGTTTGAACGAATCCACCCGTTCCAGGACGGTAATGGCCGTGTGGGAAGACTGATTATGTTTAAGGAATGTCTGAAATATAATATCGTTCCGTTCATCATCGAGGATAATCTGAAAATGTTCTATTATCGTGGATTGAAAGAATGGAGCAACGAAAAAGGATATTTGACGGATACATGTTTGACGGCACAGGATAAATATAAAGCGTATTTGGATTATTTTAGGATTAATTATTAAAACATGATTTCTAAAGTGTCAAAAGATTATTCCAAAGTGTCAAATTGACACTTTGGAAACAGTGCAAAGGTAAAATTTGCATTTTGAAAAAGGTAAACAATTCTTTTCAAATATTGGAATCATCCAAGAGATGTGCGGCTCACCGATAATACAACAGCACTCTACAGTGTACAAAGATGTCACACAACACCTTACAAGGAAACAACGCTCGACTCCTAAGGAGGAACTAAGGTTATCACTTCCTGAAAAAACTTTTGGGTTCAAATCTAGTTAAGAAGAGTAAAAATTGACACAAAGGTGTTACCCTAAAAGGGGAGTGCTTTGATGTCACCAACATGAAAAATAATTGTAATTAACAGCTTCAAAAGAGCTGATAATTAAATAAAGGTTGCCATTACCAAAAAGCCAGAAAACCGCGTGTTTTCAAGGGAAAATGGCATTTTGTCTTGTTAGTTAAATGGATATAACAGGGTCCTCCTAAGCGGCAGATGGTTCGATTCCTTCGAGCCTTGAAAATTGCATAAAACTTATAAATGTCTCAGTAGCTCAGTTGGATAGAGCACACGCCTCCTAAGCGTGGGGTCGGAGGTTCAAATCCTCTCTGGGACGCCAGAAAGCACCGCTGCAAGCCTTTTTCGGGGTTTGCAGCGTTTTTTTATTCCTCCTTCTCCCGGTAATTTCGCTTCTGTTACCGAGAGATTTTTATACGCCGCATGATGTATATTTGCTAATTGGACTCGAACGCTTTTCAGAAATTTGCTAAGAAAATTCTGCGTTTTGCTAATTCGATTTTTCGGATCACTTTGCCGGGGCTTGCGCCGCTATCAGGGCTGCGAGCGCACTTACCAGCTCCGGCGACTTCTGAAGCTGCTCCACAAGGCTTTCAAGGTCCAGGGTCGCAGGCTCCGATTTTGCCGGTTCTTCCGGCGGACGGACATTGCGAAGATCAGGCTTGGCATAGAAGGCAGTCTCGAATTTCTGAGCATTGACCTTTCTATCCTCGTCCAGAATGTGAGCATAGATACTGGTTATCATGTCGATCTCGGCATGGCCTGTATCGCCCTGGGTGGCTTTCAGATCGCCGTGGTTCAGTTTAAGTTTGTAGGTGGTACTGGAATGACGGAGAGAATGAAAGACCACCTTCGGCAGCCCTGCGTCCTCACGGAGCTTTGCAAACTCTTTGAGGATGATCCGATCCTCACAGGGCCGTCCATTAGGAAGTGCCACGACCAGATCGAAGTCCTGATACTCGTTGCCCAGGAAGCCTTTCAACTCGTCCTGGGACTTCTTCCATTCCCGCAGGATGTAAGCCAGCGTTTTCGGCAGCCACACCTTACGGATACTGGAATCGGTTTTCGGCTTTTTCAGAACAATTCTTGTGCTGGTGTTCGGCATGAGCGGAGTGAAGATGTAATAGATATCCTTCTCACCCAGCGTTTCAATCGCCCGTTTGGAAGCCCGTGTCAGCTCCTTGTCGATGTAGACATAGGCGTTATCCGCCGAAATATCTTCATCGGAAATATGGACGTTCTCCCAGGTCAGCCCCAGGATTTCACCCATACGCAGAGAGCAGGCAAAGGAAAGGTTCATTGCCACATAGAGCTTGCTGTCTGTGCATTTGTCCAGGGCAAGACGGATCATATCCGCTGTCCAGATATCCCGTTTCGCATACTCCGTTTTAGGGAGGATCACATTGTCAAAGGGATTTCTTGCAATGATTTCCCATCGTACCGCCTGCTTAAACGCACACCGCAGGAGCTTGATGATCTTTTCAATGGTCTTGTCGCTGACATAGGTGGTAACGGCCTTTCGGGTCTTGGTAGACACCGACTTGGTTTTCTGCAAGGTCTGAATATAACCGTCAACCGCACGGGGAGTAACCGCCTGTACCTTCATATCACCGATGATCGGATTGATATAGTTCGCAATCAGCGCCGTTTGGCTGTCATACATGGACACACCCCATTTCTTTTCTCCGTAAAGAGATACGAAGTCATAAAGGAACTCGGTGATTGTCTGATTGCTTGGCGGGAGAAAAGTTCCCGTGTGCTGCTGATTTTCGATTTCCGCCTTGCGCTTTAAGGCCTCTTTGTGGGTGTGCCAGGTTTCCCACTTCTGTTTGGTTTCTCCGTTTTCGTCCACATAGTTGTAAACAACGGAATAGTTTTTCTTTCGCTTGATTATAGATGCCATATCGTTCTTCCTTTCTTGGATCACAGGTCGAGGGAGTCAAGCCACTCGTCAAATGACCGCTTGGAAATGCGTATGGCGTTACCAATTCGCACGATTTTGAAGTGCCCTTCTTTTACAAGGATATATGCGGAAGTTCTTCCGATGCCCAGAATTTGAGCAATATCGTCAACCGTATATGTCCTTCTTTCAGGGGTTTCTTTCTTCGTGCCGTTCCATGTTTGAGACATGAGAACCCCCTTTCAGTTATGAAAAGGAACAGCACGAATATATGTGGGTAATATAACTTCCACCATCATTTTACCGTGCTGCTCCGAGTTTGTCTGCTGCTAATTGAAAAGTTTACGATCTATCCATAAACTTTCAAAAAAGAAAAGTAGGCTTATGGACGGCTGCTGGCACAGCTCCACGGGAGTCTAACCCCGGCCCATGCTGATGGGTGCGGCGCACAATGCTTTGTGGGCGTTCAATGCGCGAGTATCTTTAACCCTGCCTGTGTGTCATCGCCCGTAAGCTGCCACGCTTGCTTTGCGGTCTGGTGCTGTTCGCTCGCCCGTTACAGTGGTCCCGTCCTGCGGACTTGAAACGAGATCATGGCGCACCGGCCGTATGGCTCGGCACAAACAGGAATGTATCCGTTTGCCTTATACTGCGGCGTTGGCCTCCCAACGGGCTTTCTTTGTCAAGGTGCTGCCTCCGGTCACGAAAGAGAGAAACAGGGAAAGGGTAAGCTGTTTCCGCTTTCAGACCGGGCTTGTCAGCTCATGCTGACAATGGAATGAATGAGCTTGATCTCCAATCGGCGCTTCATGTACTCGTCCACCCGAACATGGGGCTGGCCGTCAGGATCGTAAAGCGTCCGGGTGCAGAGCTTGTTGATATAGCCCTCATAGTACCGGAGTACCTGATCCACAGCCTGAGAGTCCCCGTCACGGGCGGCGTCGATCACCGAAAGAGGAAGAAGCTCCTTGCCCTTGTAAGTGGGTTTCTTCATACCTTCAACCTCCCTTCGGTATGAGTGCGGCCAACTTGATCCGCAGCTCGGTCAATGATTTTGCCCTTCGCCGCTGAACGGCGCTGCGAGACATTCCAACAAGGCGGCCAACCTCCTGATCCGGCAGGTCCAGAACAAAATGCAGGATCAAAATACTCTGCTCCTGAACGGACAAACCGGCGAAGGCATCAGCCACAAGCTCGTTTTCGATATGCAGGTCATACCCGTGGGACGAGAATGTAAATCTGTCACTGGGGTAATGATCTACAACGCAGAGCTTGTCCATCTCCATTTGCGGAAGGTCGCTGAATGACAGTTCCCTGTCACGGCGCCTCTGCATTTCCCGGAGGTAGTCGATTGCCTCATGGTACAGTACCAGTTTGCAGTAAGCATCGAACTGGCACCGCTCGCCATAGTCATTGCGGGGGATCATATCCATCTTTTCACCCCCTTTCCTGGGGGAATGAGGTGGGTTTCTCCCTTTCCGCTAACAAGGCGAACGCAAAGCCGTTTGCTACCCGCTAAAAGCCTCCTTTTTGAAATTTTCTCAAAAAATTTTTTCGAGGCGGCCTTGTCCTCGGAAAACAGCAAAAAGCGCCCAGCAAGTCGCAACGGACCTGCTGGGCGCAGAAATGTTTTATAAAGATGATTGCTTACATGGTATAGTTCATATCCAAAGCCGGACTGCTCCGATGGAGGGGCTACGCTTTTTTTAGCTGGTGCAGATCATGGATACTGCGAAAAAGAGAAAAGGACACGGTAAATTAACCTCCAATCGGCTACCGTGTCCCTGCAAGTCGTCATTGGTTTGTGTAGACGCAAAGAAACGGCGGCTCTGAAAATCAAAGCCGCCGCTTCAAATGGGCGTGTCAAATTATCTGCTCTACGACGGCTTTTTTTCTTTTGCCGTCGTCCGGCAGATCATTAGATATATTGCATTTATTTAGTCTTGCGGTTCAATCCTTTCAAAATTAACAATGACAAAATCACACAAACCATCAGAATTACAACGCCGATTAAAACCTGAAACATATTTGCATTATAATAACCAGAGATATTGAAAACGGCTGTCATGGGATATACCGTCTTTAACTGCTGGGACATACTCGCAAATAATCCAGCAAACGAATATATTTCTGCAAATACCAGAGCCAGCCAATACCCCTTTTTCATCCGCGCTACCAGAGCGATAATAGGCGAAATTGCAAAGAATACGCCTACCCCATCCAGAAAATATATTTTCAGATTTTCTAACACAAGGCCAACGGAAAGTGCTTTTAAATGCAAAACTGCCTCGACAAGAAAGGTAATTGCAAAAAGTAAAAGGTAAATCAGAACGCTGAACACAAAGGCAAGTATCATTTTGGCAAGTGTCAGTTTCACTTCATCTACGGGAATGAGTCGCAGAGATTTTAAGGTATCCTCCTGTTCCTCCCGGCAAATCATATAACTTCCCAATAGGGAAATTACAGCAGGCAGAACATAAAAGGTAGCAAGGGATTGGGCCGCTGTCATAAACCATCCAGCCCCGTCAATATATCGGCGGTCATAGAATGTAAACTGTCCCTGTGCAAAGACTATCAACCCTACCATGACTGTTGCAAACCCAGCAATCCAGAGTATTTTGGAACGGTGGAGCTTCTGGCTCTCCGCCCAAAGCAAATCTTTCATCATTTTTTGCACCTCACTTTCTCCGAACCAATGCCACATTCGCCAATACAGCCGAAGCAGTAGCCCATACCCCAATACACAGAAATGCGGCTGGAATATTTAATGGCTGATCAAATACAACACCCGGAATATCATACATAACAATAGCGGTCATACTGGACAGCGGATGTAGGTACATATTCACCATCAAGAGGATAAAGCCGAGGAATGTATAAATCAGCGTCAGGCAAACAGGGAGAATATAGCCCTTTTGTGCTGCGGCAACCGCCAGTACTGGTAACACTGCAAAGGCGGTCAACAGAGAAATTTCCATACACTTCCACAAAAGATAAAGGACACTTTCACTGTCAAAGGGAATATAACCGGATAGTACACCGGTCAGAATGGACGCCGTTGCGGTAACTAGCATAAAGCAAATGGAATACACCAGCACCACAGCAAACTTGCTGAAAAAGTATGCCATTTTATTGACCGGTACAATCCAAAGCTGTTTGAGCATATCATACTGGTTTTCGTTATACATCAGCATGGTACACAACATCCCCAGCACTACCGGTAGGATGATCCACGGGGTATAGCTGAACGCTGTCCATTTGTAAAACATAATGGGGTCCACGCCGGTTCCTTTGACACTTGAAAAGTAAAATACGGCAGCCAGTGGCATAAAGAGCGCCGCCAGCAGCATGAGCCAGATAAACTTTCTCCGGCGCAGTTTTAGAAATTCAACTTGTATCAGTTTAAGCAATTCCCGCTCCCCCTGTGATCTGTTTGAAATAATCCTCAAGGGTATCATTGCAGATTTGGGAGCTGATAACAGCTACATCCTGCACCACAAGAGCCTTGTTGATTGCCGCCATATCCAGTGCGGTGTCATAAAGCCGCAGGTTGTGTTCGTCCTGCACCGTATAATCGGTCACATGGAATTGCCTTTCCAAAATTAAAGAGGCTTTTGGAATATCCGACACTTGAAGCTGGATGTATTTCCGATTTTTCTTTTCTAATTCTTCCATGCTGCTTTCTTCCAGCAGAACCCCGTGGTCGATAATGCCTATGTCATCTGCCAACAGTGAAATTTCGGAAAGTATATGGCTGGAAATTAGGATTGTTTTGCCACGCTCCACACTTAAATTCTTAATAAAGTTCCTCACTTCGGCTATACCGATAGGGTCAAGTCCATTGGTCGGCTCGTCCAAAATCAAAAGCTCTGGGTCATGCAGAATAGCGTTGGCAATACCGAGGCGCTGCTTCATGCCGAGGGAATACTTGCTGAACAGCTTTTTGTCCTTGTAGGGCAATCCCACAACTTCTAGCGCGTTCTTGACGGCATTGGGTTGGGGTGTTCCTCGCAACTTCGCAAAAATTTCAAGGTTTTCTGTGCCAGTCAGATTCGGATAAAAACCGGGAGTTTCGATGATGGCCCCAATACGGGGATAAATGCGTTTCTCATGGCCTTTGATGTTCTGTCCGAGCACATCTACTTCGCCGGAAGTAATTGGTGTAAGGCCCAAAATCATTTTCATAATTGTGGTTTTACCGGCTCCGTTGCGTCCTAAAAGTCCATAAATCCGGCCCTGTTTTACATGAAGATTCACAGAATTAACGGCAGTTTGTTCCCCGTAAATCTTTGTTAGCTTTTTGGTTTCAATCACAAGATCACTCATAAAAATGCCTCGCTTTCTCATTTTGTTTCGTTCTTCCAGATAACATAGTTATAAAGGCTGCCATCCGGAAAATAGTTGATGAGTACTCTGAAATTGCCTTTGTCACAAGGAATGACAAATTCAACACGGATTTGGTCAGAGTGTTCCGGCACATAGCAGGACACATCCGGGGAAGTGTTCTGCGGCAGCCCACCCAGCTTATCGACTTCTTCTTCCCATGTTTCCTGTATCGTCTCCGCAGAAATATTATCCTGTACGCCCTGCGGCAACGCATTGAAGAAAGTTTCAAAATCTCCATCCATCATTTGGTTAAAGTATTCTGTTGCTTCTTCCGTAATGGCCTGTTGGTCGGGAGCCTCGCCGGAAGATGGAGCGGCCTTCTGGCAGGCACAAAGAGAAAAAACAAGCAGAATACCGAGTAATAAACAACTCAATGGTTTCATAGGTCTTTCCTTTCAGTAAGATTGCTTTTTTAGAGCCACTACGGATGCGGCGGCAAATGCAGCACCGTTCAAGAGCAGCGAACCGACACAAACAAACGGCGAAGTATTGAATAAAACGCCTTGCATCAGGCTTTCTACCATAGCTGCGGCCGCTTCGGAAATATGGGGATAAATCCCCATCACGCTTGCCAGCGGGTGTATTCCCGTAAGATAAGCCGGGGCAATGACTACGGGAATCAGATAAAGCAGCGTTGCGCCAATGGGCAGGATATATCCCTTTGACAGCGTGGAAAGAAACACAATCGGAAGCATAGCTATGGGAATCAGAATACCACCTGCCAGATACAAAAGGCCAGCGTCCATCAGTGTTTGGGCGTTCAGATCGGGAAAGCCTCCGGCAATCAGCCCACCGACAACACACAAAAGGAAAGTAATCAGGCACAGTCCTACGGACATCAGAATAACCACAGCGACTTTTGAAAAGTATAGCTGTGCTTTTGTAATAGGAATGATAAGCAGTTCTTTCATCGTGTCATTTTTGTGTTCATCGAAAAACAGTGTCGTTGCAAACATTCCCAGCACAATCGGCAGAAACAGGCTGGACAGATTCTTAAAGGCCAGTGTGTAAAGGTCGCCAAAACTATCCATAAAGGGACTGCTCCTTGAAATGCTGCAAGCCCTCTCAATCGCAAACGCTCCAAGCAGAAGTGTCAGAGCCAAAATACACCAGACAATTTTATTCCGTTTCCATTTCTGGATTTCAGTTGTAATAATCGTCATACGGTTTCCTCCTTTCATGGTTCCCATTATAAGGGGCGAACCTTGCCATAACCTTGCCGAAATCTTGTTTTAACCTTGTTTAGATAGCAAGAAAGCCCTGCGCTATCACAGGGCTTTCGGAAGCATGATTGTAAATGTTGTTCCGGCTCCGGGAATGCTGGCCGCTGTAATAGTTCCTTTATGGACGCTCACTAATTCCTTTGCAATAGAGAGTCCCAACCCGTTCCCCTTGGCAGCCCGGGAATGGTCGCATTGATACATCCGTTCAAAGATATGGGGAAGATCAGAGGCGGAAATCCCTTTCCCATTATCAGCAACAACAATTTTTGCCTGTTGCTCCGTTTCGGTCACAGTGAGGGACACTTGGCTTGCAACGCTGTGCGTCAGGATATTTTGCAGCAGGTTATTGAGAATACGGGTGTAGGCGGTGGAATCAACTCTTGTCATGTATTCTGTTTCAGGTATCTCTATCTCATAGGTAAGATCGTGACTTTCCAGCAGCGGCACCCAGTCAGCCATAATATTGCGTGAAAGCTCGTTCAAATCGCAAAGCTCAAAATGAAAAATCTGTTCCCCGGCGTCCAGCTTCACCCATTCAAACAGGACAGTCACAAACTCTTTCAGATGGTGCGCTTTTTCCGCAGCCACCCGAATGTATTCTTCTTGCTCGGCCCCAGTCACCATCTTGCTTTCCACGGCCTCCAAATAGCCCACCAGAGAGGCAAGAGGGGTTTTCACATCATGGGAAAGGCTTGTCATAAGCCGCTTATAAGCCTGCTCGGATTGCTTCTGTTGGATAAGCCGGGATTGGCTGCTCATGGCAATCTCATTGATGTCATAGCAGATTTGCTTTGTCATGTCGCTTTCCCGTACAAGTACACGGCGGTTGAGGTTGCCGCTCTTTATGTCCATCAGGGCATCTTTGATAAGGGAAAGCTGGCTCCGGACACGGTGGAGCCTTGTCAGAAGATAGGCAATCACCAGCAGGGTGGCCAACAGCGCCAGCAGCAGATACAGGTTGACATCCATGCCTATACCTCCTTATTGAACCGATACCCTACACCCCGGACAGTTTGAATGTAAAACGGTTGTTCAGGATTTGGCTCAATCTTCTTTCTTAATTTGCTGATAAAGGACATGATATTGCTGTCGTCAAAAGCGTATTCTTCCGCCCATACTTGCGTATAAATCTGCTTTTTCGTAAAGACACGCCCTTTGTTGGATGCCAGAAATACAAGCAGATCAAATTCCTTGCCGGTCAGCTCCACCGGGAGATTTTGAACCGTCACGGTTCGATTGACTTTATCAATCACCATATCTTTCAGCAACATTGTTGCCGCTTCGCTTCCTGCCACGGGATTTAGGGTGGTATAGCGCCGGATCAGCGAATTGACACGGGCCATCAGTTCGTTAATTCCAAACGGTTTTGTCAGATAATCGTCTGCCCCCAGCCGCAGGCCCGAAACCTTATCTTCCTCGTCGCTTTTGGCAGTCAGCATCAGAACCGGCACATTGTTCTTCTTACGGATTTCCTGCAATACCTGAAAACCATTCATATCCGGCATCATCACATCCAAAATAATCAAAGAACAGGTATCCTTGTTTTCTTCCAGCAGCCGCAGGCCCTCTAAACCGCCATGTGCTACTACCGCAGATAAGTTTTCCTGTTCTACACATTTTTTCATCAAGGTACAAAGTTCCTTGTCATCGTCTATAATCAAAACACTATTCATGTTTTAGCAACCTCCCTTGTTTTGTCCGGCTGTCAAGCGGCTTCTCCGCAGTTTTAGGGAGTAGCCAAACACCGGCCATCTTCACAGCGCCGGGGATACGCCCTCCGGAACACAAATAATTTACCTGGCGAGGCGTAACATTCCACTTCTGGCCTGCCTCTTTTAATGTCATGTAATCCATTTTGCACCTCCCCCAATATTATATTTCGTCTGCACGAAGAATACAAGGATATAAATGTGAATTATAAAATGCATGCAGAATGGATATCATATCATTCCATGTGCAGACTATGAAATATAGAATGTATGTGGGTGATGTTGAATGGCAAAAGTTAAAGACTGCCCTGGCTTTGAAACCTTCGGTGCAGATGTAAAAGAAGCACGGAAGGCGAAGAACCTTGCACGAAAAGATTTAGCCGAAAAGGTGAACATTGATACCAGGTATCTTGCCAACATCGAAAACGAGGGCACGATCCCCAGCCTGCCGGTCATCATACAGCTTGTAAAAATCTGCGGCCTGCCGATGGAGAGATATTTCAATCCAGAGGTCATGCGAGAGGAAAGCGAGCTGCGCCAGCGGGTCGGACAGAAGTTAAAGCTCTGCCCGGAACAGTATTTGCCTATCGTGGAGGGTGCCATTGACGGGGCCTTAAAAATTGAAAAGCCGAATGAAGAAACGGAGGGTGTCTGAACATCCTCTGTTTTTTTATTTTGCGGGCATTTTAGGACTTCCTCAACGCTTTATAAGTAGGGATAAGATACGGTAGCAAGCACAGCAAGCGAGTACCCGCTTGCGAATTTTGAGATTTTCAGGTCCCTTGCCCGAAAATTCAAAATTGCTTGTTGGGATAGTCCCAAACCCTTATAAAGAACGGAGGCGGCGCATGGCAAACCGAAAGCGGAATATCCAAATGAAATTCTATGTTACGGAGGACGAAAAACGGCTCATAGACGAGAAAATGAGCCAGCTCCCCACACGCAGATATGGTGCCTACCTCCGAAAGATGGCGATTGACGGATATATCATCTATACGGACACCGCAGATATCAAGGCATTTACCAAAGAGCTTTCTGCCATCGGCCGGAACATCAACCAGATCGCCAAGCGGATCAACGCCGGAGGTCCTGCGTATCAGGCCGACATGGACGAGATACGGGAAAGGCTGGACGAGATATGGCAGTTACAAAGACACATCCTATCAAATCAACGCTGAAAGCAGCCATTGACTATATCTGCAACCCGGAAAAGACGGACGGAAAGCTGCTTGTATCCTCCTATGGCTGCGCCGCCGAAACTGCGGATATCGAATTTTCCTGGACCCGCCGCCATGCCATCGACAAGGGAACGAACCTGGGTCGCCATCTGATCCAAGCCTTTCAGCCTGGGGAGGTTACGCCGGAACAGGCCCATGAAATAGGCATGGAACTTGCAAAAGAAATCCTGGGCGGCAAGTATGAATTTGTCCTTACCACCCACATAGACAAAGATCATGTTCATAACCATCTGATTTTCAATGCGGTCAGCTTTGCGGATCACAAGCACTATCATTCCAACAAGCGGAGTTATCACTATATCCGCCGCACCTCCGACCGGCTTTGCAAGGAACATGGTCTGTCTGTCATTATTCCTGGACAGGACAAGGGCAAGAGCTATATTGAACATCAGGCCACGCAGAACGGCACCAGCTATAAGGCAAAGCTGAAAGCGGCCATCGACCGGCTCCTGCCAGCCTGTTCCAATCTGGAAGAACTGCTTCGCCGCCTGCAGAGAGAAGGTTATGAGATCAAGCGCGGCAAGTATATCTCTGCCAGAGCACCGGATCAGGAACGGTTCACCCGTCTGAAAACGCTGGGGGTTGACTACACCGAAGAAGCCCTTACCGCCCGGATCGCCGGACGATCCAGACCTTCCCGCCAACCGAAACGGCAGGACGGAAAGATCAGCCTGCTCATTGATATCCAGAATAACATCAAGGCACAGCAGAGCGCAGGCTTCACCCATTGGGCGAAGCTGAACAATCTGAAACAGGCCGCTAAAACCATGAACTTCTTGACGGAGCATGGCATCGGCAGCTATGAGGAACTGGAATGCAAGGTGGACGCCGTGTCTGCGCGCAGAGATACCACTCATACGGAGATTAAGCGGATAGAAAGCAGAAGTGCCGAACTTACCCTTGTGATGAAGCACGCTACCACCTATCGCCAGTTGAAACCGATCTACGACCGTTACCGTAAATCCGGCGATAAGGAAAAGTTTCTGCGGGGGCATGAGAGCGAGATCATCCTTTTTGAAGCAGCCGCCAGAGAATTGAAACGGCTGGGGGCTGTGCCGCTGCCGACAACGGAAAGCATGAAAACGGAGCTTGCCAATCTCAACGCAGAAAAGGAACGGCTCCTTGCTGAATACAAAGCCGCAAGAACCGAAGCCCAGGAATACGATACCGTCAAGCAAAATGTGGATGCGCTGCTGACCGTTCCAAAGGAACAGGAACAACAGCGGCGGCATGAACTGGAATAATTTTCTTTGAAAGGCGCTGGGCGCAGCTCCCGGCATTCTGTATAATGGAATTGCGGAAGGAGGTTTTACCGATGACAAGAAGCGAAGCAATCAAAGCATTTTTCTTCAAAAGCGTATTGCCCGTGACCGTGGCACTGATTCTGTACTGTATCTTCAAATCCGCCTGCGTGAAGAACGGAAAGCTTGACTATGTATGGCTCTGGATACTCTGCGGGTTGCCGTTTGGACTCCATCGGATGTGCCTCTGGATCGTGCTGGGCGGCGGTTCCCTGGGTGGAGGGGTTGCCCTGTTTGCATTGAACTTCATTATCGGCGGTGTGATCGGCGGTTTCGTTCTGGCCTGGCGGCTGATTGTGGCGGTGTGGTATGTGCCGCTGACGATGTACCGGCTAATCGCCGGATGATTTTCTTGCGTCATGGAAATATGGAAAACTGCCGCTCGTGCCGATGGAAAAACCATTCACAACCTGATGGAAAAAGACAAGCCTTTTCCCACAGGCCTGCAAACAGCTTTCCCACAGCCTCGCAATTCTGGCAGTTTACGCACATTCCCACAACGCCTACTACGGCGAACTTTGCTTCTTTTATAGAAATAGAACCCCTTTCATGTTAAAATTAAAATACATACTCTAAGGAGGTTGAAGCGCATGGACGAAAATAATTCCATCCAGCTTTTTGAAGATAGAAAAATACGCACCGCATGGGACGAAGAACAGGAAGAATGGTATTTCTCTGTTGTGGATGTTATTGCTGTCTTGACAGATAGCTCTAATCCAACAGACTACCTCAAAAAAATGCGTAAGCGTGATGAACAGCTTGCAAGCTACCTGGGGACAAATTGTCCCCAGGTAGCAATGATGGGTGCAACAGGCAAAAAGCGTAAAGTATTGGCGGCAACGGCTGAACAGATTTTACGCATTATTCAGTCCATCCCATCACCTAAGGCTGAACCATTCAAACTCTGGCTTGCGCAGGTCGGCCGTGAACGCATCGAAGAAACGATTGACCCGGAACAGGCAATCGACCGTGCATTAGAGACCTATCAGAAAAAGGGATATGATACAGACTGGATTCATCAGCGACTTCTTTCTATCCGTGTCCGTAATGAGCTTACCGCGGAATGGCAGGAGCGCGGCGTACAGCAAGGCAAAGAGTATGCTATTCTCACAGATGAGATCACGAAAGCCTGGTCCGGCATGACTACTCGGCAATATAAGAAGCTGAAAGGTCTGAAAAAAGAAAACCTCCGTGATAATATGAGTACGATGGAAATTGTTCTGAATATGCTTGCAGAGGCAACAACCACAGAACTGTCAAAAGCACATCAGCCGGAAGGATTTTCTGAAAGTCAGAAGATTGCCCGTCGTGGCGGCAGCTATGCCGGTCAGGTTCGGCAGGATATCGAAAAGGATACCGGGCGTCCGGTCATTACATCGCAGAACGCCGCACAGCTTAATGCCGTAGTCGTTGACATGATAGAAAGTGTAGCGGAAACGGAAAAGCCTGATAATGACGAAAATAAATAAAAAACGGGAGTACAGCCGATCGGACGAACCGAAAAGCTGTACTCCCGTTTTGTGTGCCTGAAAATGTCTGAAATCAAGCCTTTTTCTCCATGTGCCAACAAGCAGACCGACACATGAGAAATCATAAAGGCTCCCTTTAAAAATACGGATACAGGGAATTATTCTGCGGTTTTTCCACCCTTATCTTCACAGATTTTAGATCGTTTGGAATTGTAATACGGACAAGCGACCAGACACGCCCGGAAACTCTGCTTGCAGCCGTGAACACATTTTTTACAGATATGGTTATACTGCCGCCTGCCGTTCTCACCCAGGAAGAACGCCCATTCCAGCCTCCACTTCTTGCTTCGGCTCATAGGCAGTCGTGCTCCGGCACATCACGGCCGGGCTTTTTGCCCTCCTGAGGCTTATGCTCGGCACATTCCCGTTTGGCGTCCTCCAACCGCTCACGGATGGAAGACTTCTCTGGCGTTGTCCGCTCTGCATACTCCTGGGCTTTTTCCAATTCTTCGCCGCGTCTGCCGTTGTTGATAACGCCGTCGATCATGCCGTAGTCATCCTCCAGCGTCATTTCAGCGGTGCGGAGAGGATTGTCCTTTTCCGGCTGTTCCGCGAGGACGGCAAAGGCTCGCGTACCGTTGCCCATGATAAGGTATTTTCCATCGTCAGACTGATGGTGAACCCCATATCCTGCCGCTTCCATCTGTTCCCGCGTCATATTGGTCACACAAAAGCTGCCTCTGGGGGTGTTGATCCGCTCCTGTGTCGCCATTTGATCCGGCGTGGGGATCGTGACCTCCGCTGCCCGTTCCGGCTGCAAAAACTCTGGCACCTGGGAAAAGCCGAAACGGTCACAGTAATGAGCGGTATCCTTCCCGTCCTGATGCAGCACCACAATATCGGATACAGACAGAGAGTGTCCCTTGAAGTCTGCCGGGCGGTCGATATTAAATCGGGTATAGATGCTTTCCAAACTATCCTTTTCCGTCAGCGGGGCGGTGTAGACCTGCTCATAGTTCTCCGGCTTTACGGAAAGACCGTTGCTGCGGATGGCATCCAGCGGCTCAAAGCGGTAATCCCGCGTGGTGTCCCCCTGTTTCAGTTGGTAGATGGAAAAGGTATCTCTCGGAATGGCCTGTGCCTGCTCCGTGATATCGGCGGGTGTCTGCACATAGGCGGCCGCCTCCGCCATGTACTCCCGTTCTGCCTTTTCCGCAAAGGCCAGCATTTCGTCAATACGGGACTTGTCCGGATTCTCCAATGCTGCCTTGATCTCGGCGGGGTCAAAGTCCAAAAATTCCTCATAGCCCGTGGCGTCCTTGAACTTTTCAATTTCCGAAGGAAGATAATCCTCCTGCGTCTGTCCCAGCGCCGCCAGCTTTTCATCCAAAGCGGAAATGCGTCCGACCATCAGGTTTTCGTAAAGTTCTTCCTTTGCGGCGTGTGCCTCCGGGTGCTCCGCCGCATACTGCGGATCGTTCTGACGGAAAAACTCGTCCATGTCAAAGGCGATATCCATAGCCCACTCGGATTTTTCTTCTTCGGGAAGGTCGTCCTGGAAGGTCATCACCCGGTACTCGTCGGGGATGCTGCCGCGCTCACCGTCGTAATACTCATGGAAACTGTCACCCGTATCACGCACATAGCCCTGATCCGTGAAGGTGCCGTTTTCCTCCAACGCAACGTCCCGGCCGTAGGCCTCATAGTCGATGTAATTCTGCAAATGCTCTGGCACCTGCATAACGTCCAGTTCTTCGATGTAATAGCGGCCCAGATCGTCATAGTCATGGATATCGGGGTAAACCTCATAGCAATCCAGATTCTCGGTGAGGTTGATGATCTCCTGCAGGCTGCCGCAATGGTCGCCCATTTCCATACCGGCCTGAAACTGTGCGTATTCGCTTTCGCTCATTTCATCCAGCTTCGATGCCAGATAATTCAGCTCGTCCAGATTTTCATATTCACCCAGCTTACTGTAAAGACCGTCCACATAGCAGTCATAGTCCGTGATGAACCATTCCTCATAGGGCTGGCCGAAGTCATCCTTCTGGCCGATCCCGATCCGCTTAAACACTTCCTTCAATTCCTCGGCGGTGGTGGGAAACTTCACCCACTCGCCCACAAGCTCGCCCTCGTTGTACTTTCCCAGATTGGTGATAAAGGCGGCAAAGGGATAGTCCTTGTCGTGATCGTAATATGGCATGTGTGTCCCTCCTTATCTTTTTTTCGGAAATTCCAGCTTGAAATTGATGTACTTGCCGCCCGTGTCATCCAGAATCACGGCAGCGTCATAGGTGGACTGCTTCTTTTCAGACCACATCCCACGGACAGAAGTGCGGCTCTTTTTCAGAAGGTCCGTTGCCATTTTCTTTGTCAGCTCCTTCTTGCGGCTCGTCCAGAAGCGGTCATTTTTCCAGAGAACGAAACCGCAGGACCGATCCGAACACGCAAAGTTCTTCTTGCCCTCATAAACCGGCTGGCCGCAGCGAGGGCAGGTACCGATCACTTCCTTCCCCGGGGCAAACAGCTTTTTGCCATCCTCGGAAATGCAGGAATAGGTGGACACGATCTTCTGGACCATCGTGCGGATACCATCCATGAAGGTATCCGGGTCAGCGCCGCCCTTTG
>QFCE01001215.1_pt1 | contig 36684 bp, 32 predicted proteins | sample 5346091 | NCBI WGS metagenome assembly QFCE01 (sample SAMN09062252, study PRJNA434731) | Human gut metagenome, whole genome shotgun sequencing project. | isolation source: stool timepoint A chromium assembly | host: Homo sapiens | collected 2015 | reverse complement strand
TCGAGTCCGATCATCGGCTTTACGAAAAGAATCTCAGTTTCGAGGTTCTTTTTTTGTATTGTTTTGGAATTGACAGATTCCATAGAAAAATTATATGATGAGATAAATTAGGGAAGAGAGGGCTTATCATGGAAATTGATAGATTAATGGAGAAGATTGGATTAAGTGAATGTGCAGTACAATTTGTAAATAATTTTCAAATGCCGAAGAAAGTATATCAGGAATGGAAAGAATTATTTGATACAGACTTGAAGGCATTTTTCGAAAAAGGAAAAGAAACAGAGAATTTTGAACAGACGGTACTGTATCTGTATGTTCATTTTGCGTCAGAGGCATGGAAATGGTTTTGTGAGGAAGGCATTTCTGAAGAAGTGTATATGTTAAATATGAGAGACATTGCAATCTGGGCAAATGCTTATGAAAAGAAAAATGGCTGTCCGGGACTTCGGGAAGCCGGTTGGATCAGTCTCTCACTTCGCGGGAAATTATTCCGGCTTGGAAGACTTCAGTTTGAACCGATTGGACTGGAAAAAGAAATCAAAACAGATAACAATATTTATCCACAAGGGATGAAGGTATTGAATGTACATATCCCCGAAGATGGTAAGTTATCAAAAGATGCATGCCAGGAAGCATTTGAAAAATCAGAAGTATTTTTTAAAGATCGAGGATTTACAGGAGAAAATGTATATGTCTGTGAATCCTGGCTGCTATCTCCGGTACTGAAATATTTCCTTGGAGAAGAAAGTAATATCATTGATTTTCAAAATCGTTTTGAAGTGTATGATATTGTATATCCTTTCCGTCAGGCAGAGGAACGGATCTTTGGCGATATATCAGAAGATAGACAATCTTATCCAGAGACAACGAGTTTGCAGAAATCATTTAAAGGATGGCTCATGGAACACCCGGAAGATATCGGAATGGGAGTTGGAGTATTTCAATATAAAGAGCGATAAAACTTTATTTATACAAAAACAAATAAGTAAATGACTCTGATAGATATTGATTTCGTTGTGTATGGATGTAAAGACACGTTGAAGTTGGAGAAGGATCTGGAAGAAATAGATACACTTCGCAAAATAGATATTTTTGATTATGAAAGTATTCATAATGAATTTTTATTAGAGGATATTAAAAAATATGGAAAGCAAATATATTAATGGTATAATACATTTTGCAAAAGTATGAAAAATTTGGAAAAGAGTAAGAATGCCGATCCGAGTGCAGACTTTGTATTAGCAGCAACTTATTAGCGAGGGAAGAAATGGACTTCCAGATACATCTTTATAAGTTTGGAGAAATGGAACAATATTTGAAGGACATTGGTTTCTCAAATGTGAAAACGTATTCATCCTTTTCAAAAGAAATTGCAGTAGATGATCAATGCGAAATGCTTTTTTTTGAATGTAACAATTGTTAAGTAAATGTAAGAAAGATTCTATTGAATAAATTTATAAACTTATCTATACTGAACATAACCACTAATTATCTGAAAATAGGTGATTGATATGAAGAAAAGAAAGAAAATTCAATATTTATTTTTAGTATGTATTATAATGACTGCTTTTGTATTTAGCGGATGCGGTTCAAAAAGGCAAAATGAAGCGCCGAAGGGCGACAATGGTTCAGCTACACAAGAGGCAGATGACACAAAGAAAGAGCCTGAGAATTCCGAGACAGAAGATTTTGAAATCAGCGAGGGAGCCAAGAAAACGCTTGAACTTATGACAGTTTGTCCAAATGAGGAATTATATAATGAGGAAACGATGACGTATCCGATTGGTCTTACAGAGGAAGAAGTGACAGAAGAGCAGAAGGAAGCGGCGAATCAGGCAGCAGAAGAATCATTTGAAAAGTGGAAAGGTTATATTGGAGAATATTATGATGAGAAAGGTCTTGAATCATCTCGGAACAACGGCGTTTTATATTACTATTTGAGCAGGAATCAGAACATTGAACTGCGAGAATTAGAGGTTGTGGAGAAGACAGAAAAATCAGAAAGAGTTAGGGCAACCGTTCTTGTGGATGGCACAGCAGAAGAGACGGTATTTGATTTCAGAAGGAATGATAACGGACTAATCTGGACAGTGGAGATAGAGAATGAATAAAAATGATAAAGGAAAATATCAGATTGCAGCGGCGATTATTGCCAGTTTAGATTTGCTTATTCTTGCAATGAATATTTTTATGGCGCACTATTGTTATCGATTTATTCATGGTAATGATGGAATCTTTTTAGACGATATATTTAATTATATTCCGGTTGAGAGTGTTATCCTTTATGCAGCAGTACTTGGTATTGCATATGTAGTAGGATTTGTACTTCCGCCGGAAGAGAAAAAAGAAGATGAATAGTAATAACCAATCAGGGCAGTTTTCAGGCTGCACATTTGATATGTGCCTGAAAACTGCCCTGGTTTTATAGTTCTGAAAAGAATTTATTTGCTGTATTTTGCAATCTCACGATTGACTTTATTTCTCAGTGAGATGAGATACATGTCTGATTTTGGATATACTTTAAATGTCAGAGGATCGGCAAGATTTTCTTCCATTAATTCTACGACATGTTCTTTGCTTGTCAGAGATGCAAGAAGCTTGAATGCTCTTACGTCATTTAACGCTTCATCGTGAACCATCATACGGATGGATTCTTCCGGATGTCTGTCAGCGCCCGGATATACGAGGAAGGAGTCTCCTGATGGGAATGCATAGCCTGCATCTGTAATTTCATACGGATTGATATGTTCTTTGGAGAACTGTGTGTTGTAGAAGTTATAGCCCCAGTGAAGGATTCCTTCGATATCAAATTTGAATAACTGTGCGCCGTAGATACGGTTTCTTGCTGATGGCATGGACATGAAGCGGTTACTTACTTCATAGAACTGTCCAACGCAGTAGTATGTCCACAGGTGAGGTACGTTGTGTTCAATGAATGGTTCGATTTCGTTGTTTCCAGGAATCGGACGGTCAACAAGTCCATTTTCATAGAAATCATAAGTGGATAATGCATCAAATGTATGATAGCCTTCAAGCAGATCTCCGAGAGAGTCTTTGGCAGCTTTGAATGTCTCAAAGTGTGCGCCAGGTTCATCAGAAATATGGAAGTATGTAATATCTGCAATGCCCCATTCTACTAATTTCTCTTTTAATGCCGGGAGATATACATGAAGGAAATTCGTGTATTCGCCGACTGCAGGTGTATGCCATCCGAAGATATTTTCTTCTTTGCCTTCTACTGTGGCAACGATTCTTGGTGCGTAGTTTGCGCCCCACTGTGAAAATAGATGAGACATTTCAAAATATTTGATGCCGTATTTCTGACCGAGGTCAACCCAGCGTTTCAGACGATCAAAGTTGAAATGATATTCGCCGTTCTCTACTGTGATTTGAACAAGTTGAACTGTTGTACGTTCTCCTCCAACTGCGATATCAAGAGGCGGTGTGAACATTGGTGTCAGGAGCATGTTGCATCCGCGGGAAACGTATTCCGCAAGGAAGTTCTCAATGATCTGCCAGTGTTCTTCAGAAAATGCGTCTACATGATAGTAGTCAGCAAGACAGTCAGCGTGGAACCATTCTGTATGGATCAAATCCTGTTCCGGAAGAACGGCGTCAATGATTGTTACTTTTGTAGAAGCGCTGCATACGACTTCATTTTCGCTATTGATAAACTGAAGTTCGATTGGATATATTCCGGCAGCGGCATCTTCAGAAACAATCACATCGAACCAGACGCTGCGCCATTTGTTCGGATATGCAACAACTGTATTATCTTTTAATTCACGGAGAAGATCCGGATACATTCCGGAACCTGTCTTCAGATAATTGTCATCAAGGATTCCGCAGTCAGAGCGTCCGACCGGAACGTATTCAACACTTCTTGCATGAATCATGTTTTCAATCGGGGAAATGACCTTTAATGTTAGATTTTGTTTCATAAATCCGACATTTTTAATAGCTGCCTGGAAAGAAATCGTCTCGTTCTTTAAAGAAGTCATTACAAGACATTCTGTCTGGTATTTTGGTTCTTCATCTGCAAATACTTTCGCAAGGGAACTTAATAATTTAAGTTCAAAAGTAGGTGCTTCTAATTTTCTCATGATATGATACCTCACTTTTTTATGATAAGTCTATTATACTTGATATGGGTGGAAAGAGCGATAGAAAAAATACATATATTTATAGAAGAAATGAATATATGTGCCGAAAGAAAATATATTGAAAAAAATGTCTTTAAAATGTAAGAGTTTTGTCATGGGATTCACGTTGAGATATTTATCCGGTTAAGGTATAATGAGACAAAACGCAGGAGGTATATAATGATTCGAAATATATTGGATTATCTGGAACATTCTGCAGAATGTTATCCGGATAAAGTAGCATTTGCAGATGATAAAGATAAATGTACATATCGGGAACTGCTGGAGAGAGCAAGAGTGGCTGGAACTTGTCTGGCACAGCGAACGAAGAGAAGAAGTCCGATTCCTGTATTTATGGAAAAGGGAGTTGCCGCAGTGACAGCGTTTATGGGAGTGGTGCATGCGGGCTGCTTTTATGTTCTGCTGGATCCGAAGCTTCCGGCAGAGAGGCTTAGGCAGATTTTGGTTACTCTGGAAGCGGATCTGATACTAACATCAGCTTCTTATCACAAACAGTTAGAGAAGCTTGCATTTACCGGGGATGTTGTTGATCTGGAGGATGCATTGGAAGTTGAGCCGCAGGAGGAGATACTTCGCAGCATACGATCAGGCAGTATGGATACCGATCCGCTGTATGCTAATTTTACATCCGGTTCTACCGGTATTCCGAAAGGTGTTGTAGTATGTCACCGCTCAGTAATTGATTTTATAGAGGAATTTACACAATTATTTCAGATTACGTCAGAAGATGTGATTGGCAATCAGGCGCCTTTTGACTTTGATGTATCTGTGAAGGATATTTATTCGACTTTGAAAACGGGCGCTACGATGCAGATTATTCCGAAACAGTATTTTTCTTTCCCGGTGAAGCTGCTTGATTTTCTTGTAGAGCGGGAAGTTACTACATTAATCTGGGCAGTATCCGCCCTCTGCATCATTACAACGCTGAAAGGATTTGAATATAAGATACCAACGAAGGTAAAGAAAGTGATTTTCAGCGGTGAAGTTATGCCGGTGAAGCATCTGAATCTCTGGAGAGAGGCGCTGCCGGATGCAATGTATGTCAATGTCTATGGTCCGACAGAGATTACATGCAACTGCACCTACTATGTAGTTGACCGGGAATTTGCCCCGGGAGAGGTGCTTCCGATTGGACGGGCATTTCCGAATGAGAAAGTATTTCTCCTTGATGAAGAGGATCATCTTGTAACTGACGAAGGGGTAAAGGGAGAGCTTTGTGTAGCTGGAACAGCGTTGGCACTTGGATATTATAATAATTCAGAGCAGACGGCGAAGGCATTTGTCCAGAATCCGCTGAACAGATGTTATCTGGAACGGATTTACCGGACGGGAGATCTGGCTTATTACGGTGCGGACGGGAATCTATACTTTGCTTCTCGAAAGGATTTTCAGATTAAACATATGGGACATCGGATTGAACTTGGAGAGATTGAGCTTGGTCTGGAGAAGATTGATGAGATTGTGAGAAATTGCTGTATCTATGATGAAGAGGAGCATAAGATCATTGCATTCTATGAAGGAGAGATTGATAAGAAGCAGATTATTCGCACACTGGGAAAGACTCTTCCGGGCTTTATGATACCGAATGTATTTGTGCAGCTTGAGACGCTTCCGGTTACGAAAAATGGAAAGATTGACCGGAAGCAGTTAAGAGAGAAGTATGAGAACAGTTTGGAGGAATAGTATGGATAGAGAAGTACTGAAACGGATCAGCGAGCGCTATGAGACACCTGCCTATGTGTTTGATCTGGACATGCTGCGTGAAAGAATCCGGATGATGGAAGGAATTCTCGGGCGGGCGCAAATATGTTTTGCCATGAAGGCGAATCCATTTCTAGTGCAGTGCAGAGATCTTGGAATCAGCAAATATGAAGTATGTTCGCCGGGGGAATTTCATATCTGTGAGCGGTCCGGAGTTTCACCGGAGAAGATTGTATTGTCAGGAGTTTATAAAGCAGAGGAAGATGTACGTCATACAATAGAGATTTGCGGGAATAAAGCAACATATACGATAGAATCAAGGGCACATCTGGAATTGTTGGAGCGTCTGGCAAAGGAGAAAGGAATTATTCTTCCGGCGTTGATCCGGGTAACAAGCGGCAACCAGTTTGGGGTAGATGAGGAAGAAATTTGTAAAATAATTGACAGCAGAAACCAATATCCTCATATAGAGTTTTGCGGTCTGCAGTATTATTCCGGTACGCAGAAGAAGAAACTGTCAAAAATAGAAAAAGAGCTTGTTCATCTGGACGAGTTTATACAGAGGTTAGAAGAAGCGTATGGTTATCAGGCGAAAGAATTGGAATACGGACCGGGATTTTATGTGCCGTATTTCGCCGGAGATCCGGAAGTGGATGATCAGGAACTGCTGAAAGCATTTGCATCACTTTTGGAAGGACTGCATTTCCGGGGACATATTACACTGGAAATGGGGCGCTATATTGCAGCGTATTGCGGTTATTATCTGACGCGGATCGTGGATCAGAAGATAAATAAAGAACAGCGTTATGCAATTGTGGATGGAGGAATTCATCATTTATCTTATTTTGGACAGATGATGGCAATGAAGCTTCCGCATTATCAGCATATTCCGGCAAAAAATGAGATTAAAGAGAGTGATGCAGCAGAAGAATGGAATATCTGCGGATCTCTCTGTACCGTCAATGATGTGATTGTGAAGCAGCTTCCGCTTATCAATGGAAGGGTGGGAGATCTTCTTGTATTTGAACGGGTAGGAGCTTATTCTGTGACAGAAGGAATCTATCTGTTTTTAAGCAGGAATCTTCCGCAGATACTTACCTATGAGAAGGCAGAAGGAGTGAAGGTATTGCGCCCGGAAATCGCATCAGATATGCTGAATGACGGAAGCATAACCTTAAGAATTTCTGAATCCGTTGCATTGCGGTAAAAACTCATGTATGATGAAATTGTTTATGTATAAAATATTAAGAAAAAGACAGGAGAAAAGAAAATGGAACAGTTAATTGAAATTTTAGAAGAGATCGCGCCGGATGTGGATTATAATGAATGTACAACATTGATTGATGATGGTTTGTTGGATTCTTTCGCGATTTTATCAATTGTAGGGGAATTAGAAGATGCATTTGATATTTCAGTGACACCGGCAGAGATTATTCCGGAGAATTTTAATTCCGCAGAGGCGCTTTGGGCAATGGTGCAGAGACTTCAGGAAGAATAAAAGGGGGAAGGAATGTCTTTTATATCAATGAAATTCCTGCTGTTCATTTTCTTTGCGGCAGCAGGATATTATTTGATTCCGAAGAAGTGGCAGTGGGGATGGCTGTTGTTATTCAGCTATCTCTACTATCTTTCTTCCGGATGGAAAATGACTCTCTTTCTCATCTATGTGACGATGGTAACATATGGAGCAGGACTTGCGCTTCATGCAGTGGAGGAAAGAGATTCGCTTGATAAGAGAACGAAAAAGAACCGCAAGAAACAGGTATTGATTCTGGCGCTTGTTCTTGATTTTGGATTACTGGCGATTTTAAAATATACGAATTTCTTTATTGAAAATCTGGATTATCTATTTCATCTGAAACTGAGATTCCGGAGCCTGATTCTGCCGATCGGACTTTCTTTCTACACATTTCAGTCGGCGGGATATCTTATGGATGTGTATTGGAAACGGTGTGAGCCGGAGCGCAATCCACTGCGCTTTGCACTTTTTGTATCATTCTTTCCGCAGATTCTTCAGGGACCGATTGGAAGATTTGACCGTCTGGTACATCAGCTTTATGAATCACATTCCTTTGACCGTGTACGGATAGAGCGCGGTGTGCAGAGAATTCTGTGGGGATATTTTAAGAAACTTGTAGTGGCAGATACGGCTGCGATTTTTGTAAATGCTGCGTTTGATGAATATACGACCTATACCGGAATTGCAATCTTTGGCGTGCTTGCCTATTCCGCACAGCTTTATGGAGATTTTTCGGGAGGAATGGATATCGTAATCGGAATCGCGCAGCTATTTGGAGTCGAGCTGGATGAGAACTTTAAGCGTCCGTATTTCGCAGTATCGATTACAGATTTCTGGCATCGCTGGCATATTACGCTTGGAACATGGATGAAAGATTATATTTTCTATCCGCTGTCTCTGTCAAAATGGATGGGAAAACTTGGAAAATCTGCTAAGAAAATATTTGGAAAGACATACGGGAGAGCGCTGCCGATCTGTCTGGCAAATATTGTTGTTTTCCTTGTAGTCGGAATCTGGCATGGCGCTGCATGGAAATTCATTGTGTATGGTTTGTACAATGGTCTGATCATTGGATTCAGCGGCCTGATGGTTCAGAATTACCGGTCATGGAAGAAACGTCTGCATATCAATGATAAGAGCAATGGATGGAAAGTATTTCAGATCGTAAGAACCTTTTTGCTTGTGAATATTAGCTGGTTTTTTGACCGGGCAGATACGATTCCGCAGGCGCTTCAAATGATGAAAAATGCTGTGACGGACTTTACTCCGCAACAGCTCCTTGAGATTCAGGTAGGAACCGGGAATGCGGGAGTAAAATATACGATTCTGGCGCTTGGAATTCTTGTGATTTCTTGTCTGGCAGTGTTTGTTGTCAGTTTTTTACAGGAAAGAGGAATACAGATCAGAAATGCATTGGCAGCACGTCCGTGGGTGATTCGATGGATTGCTTATATGGCGCTTCTTATGTCATCGGCTATGCTTGGACAGCCGCCGGATTCTACAGGAGGATTTATTTATGCGCAATTTTAAAAAATGGATATCGCCGGTAATATTTTTGCTCCTGTTTCTGATTGCAAATGAATGCCTTATGATGGCGCTGCGGCCATTAAATCTGTTCCGAAATGATATGCATAATCTTCGGACAAAACAGTATGACAATGTATATGTGGGAACGTCTCATGGAAAGGCAGCATTTCATCCGGCAGTACTTGATGAAGTGACCGGAAAGAAAAATGTGAATATGTGCATTGGAGGTCAATGGACGATTGATTCGTATTATATTTTAAAAGAAATGCTTCGTTACCAGAAGCCGGAGAAAGTAATCTATGAGTTGGACCCAGGCTACTGGATCACAGAATGTTCGCTGGGGCCGGACTATGCGACTGTCTATGAAGAGATAGAACCATCGCTTGTAAAATTGGAATATTTTCGGGACAAAATGCTGGATATTGATTTCCGTGCTACACTTTTTCCGTGGTATGTATACCGTCAGGGTTATAAAAATGTTATAGCGAATCTGAAATTAAGGACAAGCGATGATTATAAAAATTACGAAGATGCTCTTTACAGCAATGCAGAATCTGTCTATGGACCGGATGGAGCGTTAAATCTGCAGAGAATAGGAAGACCGCCGCTTGACTATGAATTTGAAGTGTGGGCTGATGATAAAGTAAAGGAAGAATCTGTCAAATATTTTGAAAAGATTCGTAAGCTTTGCGAAGAAGAAGGGATGGAGCTGATTGTTGTGACAACACCGATTCCTCAGGAAACTTTAGCAAAATATGAAAAAGAATATGAAAGTGCCTATGATTTTATTACAAAGTATATGGAAGAAAGAGATATTTCATATTATAATTTTAATGAAATTGAAATAAAAGGATTTGACAGATCTGTAAATAGCTTTAATGATTATGAAGGACATATGTATACAGATATGGCAGACATTTTCAGCAGAAAGCTGGGAGAGATTCTAAAGGGCCATAAGTAAAAGCAGAAAGAGGATGAAGATATGAAGCAAAGAAGGAGAGAGTTCCGGAGAATTGCAATCGTATTGTTCTTTTCAGCAAGTATTTTGACCGGCTGTCAGAAAGAGAAAGAACCAAAGCCGCCGGAACCGATCCAGGCAGAAGAGCCGGAGAAAGAACAGCAAAATATCGTAGACGGCAAAGATAATGTGGAGATTACAGGAACGATAGAAGGACTTACCTATACTTCAGCAGACGGAAGAATCTCCATTACGCTGCCGAATGAATCATGGCAATGTGAGTCCGATGCAGAGGGAAACGCTTCATTTGTTTCTGAGGAAGGTTTGATCTCAATTGTCAGAATGGACGGAGTAGAAACCGTGCAGTCAAGTATTTATCACAGTCCGGAAGAATATGTCAGTTATTTGAAGGGAACTTCTCCGAGTATGGAGGGAGAAGTGGTAAGTTTTGAAAATGCATCTGAAAATGGTGCGGATACCTTTCATGCGGTTTATCACTATACCGGAGAAAGTGAATACAAATATGCGGTATCAGGCGGTGTTGGATTTGAGGATCACTGCTATATTATCAGTGCAAGAATGATGACAGAGGATGAGAATGCGCTGAATGAAGTTATAGACAGCGTTTATCATTGTAAGATTGAGAAGTAGCCAGAAGTAGCGTAACGAAGATTGAGAAGAAAAATGATGAAGAGATTAGATGAAAAACTGGCAGAATATTCTGCCGGAGACAGTTATCCGTTTCATATGCCGGGGCATAAGAGAAACGGGAAGCTGCCATATCCATTGCCGTATGGGCTAGATATTACGGAAATTGACGGATTTGATGACTTACATCATGCAGAAGGAATTTTAAAAGAGGCACAGGAAAGAGCAGCAGAAATTTATCATGCAGAGGAGAGCCATTTTCTTGTTAATGGAAGTACCGTTGGAATATTAAGTGCAATTCTCGGAACAACGAAGCGGGGAGACAAGATTCTTGTGGCGCGCAATTGTCATAAATCCGTCTACCATGCCATTGAAATGAATGAACTGCAGCCGGTGTATATTTATCCGAAATTTCTTACTGAGATGCATTTGAATGGAGAGATTTCAGCAGAAGAGATTGAAAGAGCGCTCCGGGAACATGAGGGAATACGGGCAGTTATGATCGTGTCTCCAACTTATGACGGAGTAGTTTCAGATGTGCGTGCTATTGGGGAAATCGTTCATAGATATGAAATCCCGCTGATCGTTGATGAGGCACATGGAGCTCATTTTGGATTTGGAACAATATTCCCGGAGAATTCGAATATATGTGGAGCAGATATTGTAATTCATAGTCTTCATAAAACATTGCCGTCTATGACACAGACGGCAATTCTTCATATTAATGGAGAACGTATAAATCGGGGGCGGGTACGAAAATATCTGCACATGCTGCAGAGCAGCAGTCCGTCCTATGTTCTAATGGCATCTATAGATGCTTGCATGGATTTTCTTCAGACAGAAGGAGAAAAATGGTTTCGTGAATATGAAAGGATGCTTCTTGCGGCGCGGGAGAGACTTTCGGGTTTAAAGCATTTGAAGGTAATAAAAACAGAGCAGTTTGATCTGTCAAAGATTATCATTTCGACGTTGAACTGCAATATGACAAGCGGAGAATTGTACCGTATTCTTCTGGAAAAATATCATCTTCAGATGGAAATGAAAGCAGAAAGTTATGTACTTGCTATGACAACAGTATGTGACAGCGAAGAGGGAATGAAACGTCTTGTGGAAGCGCTGTTTTCTATTGATGAAGAACTGAAAGAACAGAACTTTGATACAGTGTTTACGGAAGAACGGTTCCCGGAAGCGGATGTATGTATGACAAGCGCAGAGATAGAACGCCTTCCGGAAACAGATTTTGAGATAAGACCGTGGGAAGACTGTGAGGGTTGGATCTCGGCGGAATACGCATATCTTTATCCACCGGGAATTCCGCTTCTTGCACCGGGAGAGAGGATAAATCGGGCAATCATTGTCTGGCTTGTGTATTATCGGGAGATGGGATTTTCAGTTGAAGGTTCCATGCGAGAAGGAATGTTAAAAGTAACAGGAGAACGAAACAATGAATAAGAAGACAAAAATCATCTGTCTTGAGGGGCTTGACGGTTCCGGAAAGACGGTTCAGACAACATTATTGGAAGAATATTTGAAACAGAGCGGGAAAAGTGTGTTTTTGATTGATTTTCCGCAATATGACAGTTTTTTTGGAAAAGAAATTGGGAGGATGCTTTCAGGAAAAGATAAGGTAAATGCAGCAGAAGTGGATGTATATTCGATGAGTCTGTGGTATGCGGCAGATCGCTGGAACAGTCTCAGGAAGGTTGATCTTAGCCAGTATGATTATGTCATCTTCAACCGCTATACGCTTTCCAATGCAGTTTATCAGTGTGCGAGAGGATTTGGGAGCTACCGGAAAGAGTTTGTTGACTGGATTTTTGCGTTGGAGCAGGGAGAATTCGGACTTCCGGCGGTAGATCTTTATCTGTTTCTCGATGTGAATTTGGATGCCAGCAAGAGCAATGTAAAAGAAAAAGGGCATCGAAATTATGTCGGCGAGCAGGCAGATGTATATGAAAGTTCTAAAAATCTTCTTACAGATGCGAGACAGATCTATCTTGAAATTGCGAAAGAAAATCCTCAGGTGAAGGTAATTTCCTGTATGAAAGACGGAAAATTGAGGCCGATTGATACAATCCAGGGAATGATCCGGGAAGCGGTTGATCTGGAAATCAAGAAATAATTCTATATATTCACAAAAAAATATGTTATGATGTATTTGATATGAAAATTGTGTTCTATGTGATTTTATATACGATTTTGGAAAAGAGGAATCAATATGGTAAATAATGGATTTAAAAAAATCGTTGGTCATAAAGAGATTATTGATTATATTCAGACAGCAGTAAAAGAAGACAAAGTTTCCCATGCATATATTTTGAACGGAGAACGTGGTTCAGGTAAGAAACTGCTTGCGAATTTATTTGCAATAACACTTCAGTGTCAGAATAAAGAAGGTTTGGAGCCTTGCTATGAATGTCAGTCATGCCGTCAGATTATGAGTGATAATAATCCGGATGTCATTCGTGTGATACATGAGAAGCCAAATACAATCAGCGTAGATGATATTCGTGAACAGATTAATGCAGATATTCAGATTAAGCCATACAGTGATCCGTATAAGATCTACATTGTCCCAAATGCGGATCTTATGACAGTACAGGCGCAGAATGCACTGCTGAAGACAATTGAAGAACCGCCGGCATATGCAGTGATCTTTCTATTGACAGAGAATGCAGAGACACTTCTGCCAACGATCCGGTCACGCTGTGTTATGCTGAAATTGAGAAATATTAAAGATAAGCTTGTGAAGAAATATCTTATGGAACAGTTGGAGATTCCGGATTATCAGGCAAATATCTGTGCATCTTTTGCCCAGGGCAATATGGGAAGAGCAATTATGCTGGCATCTTCTGAACACTTTAACGAGATCAAAGAAGAGACGGTTCAGCTTTTGAAATATATCAGAGATATGGAACTTGATGAAGTAGTGCAGGCTGTGAAGAAGCTTGGAGAATATAAGCTGGAGATTACAGATCTTTTGGATTTGTTTACAGTATGGTATCGGGATGAACTGCTTTATAAAGCAACGAAAGATGTGAATGGAGTTATTTTTTCAGATCAGCTCGGTGTAATTAAGGAACAGGTAAAGAGAAGTTCTTATGAAGGGCTGGAAGCAATTCTTTCTGCAATTGAGACTGCAAAGACAAGATTAAAAGCCAATGTAAATTTTGATCTTGTTATGGAATTGTTATTATTGACGATAAAGGAGAATTAGAGAATGACCACAATTATAGGAGTCAGATTCCGGACTGCGGGAAAAATATATTTCTTTGCACCGGGAAAGTTTCCGGTGAAGACGGGAGACCAGGTCATTGTAGAGACAGCAAGAGGCGTGGAATTCGGCAATGTTGTAACAGGTTCGAAAGATGTGGAAGATGATATGATCACACAGCCGCTCAAATCAGTGATCCGGATCGCAACAGAAGAAGATAAAAGAATCGAAGTAAAGAATCGGGAGAAAGAAAAAGAAGCTTTTAAAATCTGTCTTGAGAAGATTCGCAAGCATGGGCTTGAAATGAAGCTGATTGATGCAGAGTATACATTTGATAATAATAAAGTATTGTTTTATTTTACAGCAGACGGAAGAATTGATTTCCGTGAGCTGGTAAAGGATCTGGCAAGTGTGTTCCGCACAAGAATTGAGCTGAGACAGATCGGAGTCAGAGATGAAACGAAGATCCGGGGCGGAATCGGAATCTGCGGACGACCGCTTTGCTGCCACACATATTTGTCAGAATTTGCGCCGGTATCTATCAAGATGGCAAAAGAACAGAATCTGTCTCTGAATCCGACAAAGATTTCAGGAGTATGCGGACGTCTGATGTGCTGTCTGACAAACGAAGAAGAGACATATGAATATCTGAACAGCCGTCTGCCGTCAATCGGAGATACTGTAACAACAGTAGAAGGACTGAAAGGCGAGGTACAGTCTCTGAGTGTTCTTCGTCAGCTTGTGAAAGTCGTAGTGACACTGGAAAATGACGAGAAAGAGATTCGGGAATATAAAGTAAGCGAGCTGAAATTCCGGCCGAGACATCGAAAGAAAGAAGTGAAGCTTTCGAAAGAAGAGATGAAAGAGCTGGCTGCTTTAGAGAAGAATGAAGGAGCGTCAAAATTAAATGACAACTAATCTGAAACAAGGAGAACGTCTGGATGATCTTCAGATCAAAGGATATGAGATCATTCAGCATCCGGGGAAATTTTGTTTTGGAATGGATAGTTCACTTTTGTCAAGTTTTGTGAGAGTAAAGTCCCAGGATCGGGTGCTTGATCTCGGTACAGGAACCGGAATTCTTCCGATTCTTCTGGAAGCAAAGACAAAAGGAAAACATTTTACCGGACTTGAGATCCAGGAAGAGAGTGCAGACATGGCGAGAAGAAGCGTTCTGCACAATCATCTGGAAGAAAAGATTGAAATTATAACAGGAGATATCAAAGAGGCATCCGCCATATTCGGGCATGTCTCTTTTGATGTTGTTGTGACAAATCCACCCTATATGATTGGACAGCATGGGTTAAAAAATGAAACGGATGCCATGACAATCGCGCGCCATGAGACATTATGTACGCTAGATGATATTTTGCGGGAAAGTGCGAAGCTGCTCCCGTTTAAAGGACGTTTTTATATGGTGCATAGACCATTTAGGATGGCAGAAATTCTGTCAAAAATGGTAGCATATAAAATTGAGCCAAAGCGTATGCGGCTTGTATATCCGTATGTAGATAAGGAACCCAATATGGTGCTGATCGAAGGAGTTCGCGGAGGGAATTCTCGGATGACAGTGGAAAAGCCGCTGATTGTCTATGAGAAAGACGGAAGTTATACGCAGGAAGTGTTGGAATTGTATCAGCCGAAATAGGAAAATACAGGGAGAAATAGTATGGCAGGAACTTTGTACTTGTGTGCAACGCCCATTGGAAATTTGGAAGATATGACTTTTCGGGTTATACGCACGCTGAAGGAAGTTGACTTAATTGCAGCAGAAGATACGAGAAATAGTATTAAGCTCTTAAATCATTTCGAAATAAAAACTCCTATGACGAGTTATCATGAATATAATAAGATAGAAAAAGGAAGAAAGCTCGTTGAGAAGCTTCTGGAAGGACAGAATATTGCACTGATTACTGATGCCGGAACGCCGGGGATTTCCGATCCGGGAGAGGAACTTGTGAAAATGTGCTGTGAGGCAGGGGTTACGGTAACCTCTCTGCCGGGAGCCGCTGCATGTATAACGGCGCTTACTATCTCAGGGCTTGCGACAAGAAGGTTTGCTTTTGAAGCATTTCTTCCAACAGATAAGAAAGAGCGGCAGGAAGTTCTGAAGGAACTGGTGAATGACACGCGGACACTGATTCTTTATGAAGCGCCACACAGACTTGTCAAAACACTGCATGAACTGTCAGAGACATTAGGGGAAGAACGAAAGATTGCTGTGTGCCGGGAACTTACGAAGAAACATGAGACAGCATTTCGCACGACGCTTGGAGAGGCAATCGACTATTACGAAGAAAATGAACCGAAAGGGGAATGTGTTCTTGTAATAGAAGGGCGCAGCAGAGAAGAAATTAAAAAAGAGCAGCAGATGAAGTGGGAAGAAATTTCCCTGGAAGAACATATGGCACATTATGAACAGCAGGGAATGTCAAGAAAAGAAGCTATGAAGTGCGTAGCGAAAGATCGGGGAATCAGTAAAAGAGACGTATATCAGCAGCTTTTATAGAATAGTTTGGAAGGATTTAGAGTTAAAATATTGCGGCAGTTTTGAAGGGAATTTCAAAACTGCCGTTTTTGTAAGTAATTGTAGAAAATTTGTTAGAGTGATTCAAAACTAAAATCCAAAATCATTCAAATCATCTTTCAGATAAGAAATACATTTTTGAACATTGCCATGTTCCAGCTCCTGAATGATATTTTCGTGGAAGCGGACATCATTATGAGGAGTAGCGGTTGTCCAATTCTCCCAGTAGAATTGGGCGTAGGCGCGTTTTAATCTTGTCATGGCAGCTGAAAGCTGTTCCAGTGCGTAGGTATTATGTGAAAAAGAAGCAAGCTTCAAATGGAATTGGGTATTTGCTTCCCAGTGTGTCCACATACTTTCTTTCAATGTCTGTTCGCAGAGTTCATCAAGCCGGCGAAGCTCATTCAGATCATCAGAGGTAATAGAGGAAAAACTCTTCTCTAATAAGAAGCCTTCCAGAGCGAAACGAAATTCCAGAATATTGCGAATGTCATCTCCGGTAAGCCGGACTACTTCATATCCATAACGAGGATGGCTGATGAGAACTTTCTCATTGCAAAGTGCAATCAGGGCATCCCGGACCGGGGACTTGCTGCAGCCGTATTTTTCAATCAGCTCTCGTTCTGTAATGATATCATTTGGCTTATATTCAGAAGAAATGATACTGTTCATGATATTTTGGTAGACAGTATCTTTTATTGTACGATTTGCTTTCATTTAAAGTCTCCTTCGTCTAAAAAAGACATGTGTTTTCAGTCAATTTTACCAAAAATAAATGCGCTTGTAAATATCGTTTGCTTCAAGAGAAAAAATCCTTTAGAATAGAATGTAGATAATACCAGTGATAATATCAGAGGAGGAACAAGAACGAATGGAAAAGACAGATAAGAGATATGGTACCTACGTCCAGATTTTAAAAGAAGAACTGATTCCGGCGATGGGATGTACAGAACCGATCGCATTGGCGTATGCGTCAGCAAAAGCGCGGGAAGTACTTGGTGCGATGCCGGAAAAAGTACTGCTTGAAGTAAGCGGAAGTATTATTAAGAATGTCAAATCAGTAATCGTGCCGAATACTGACGGCTTAAAAGGAATTCCGGCAGCAGCGACAGCGGGGATTGTAGCAGGAAAAGCGGAAAAAGAGCTGGAAGTCATTTCTGTTGTGACAGCAGATGAGATCGCAACAATGAAACAGGTTCTGGAGGAAGTACCGATTCAGGTGAAACATGTTGATAATGGACTGACATTTGAAATTATCGTAACAGTATACAATGGAGATTCTTATGCGAAAGTTAGAATAGCTAATTATCATACCAATATTGTTCTGATCGAGAAAGACGGAGAAAAACTGCTTGAAATTCCGGTAAAAGGTGAGAATGAGGAAGGCTTGGCAGATCGTACGTTGCTTAATATGGAAGGAATTTGGGATTTTGTAAATTCTGTGGAAATTGAAAATATTAAAGAAATTATCGGACGGCAGATAGAGTATAATACAGCAATTTCAGAAGAAGGACTTCGGGGCAATTATGGGGCTAATATCGGAAGCGTTCTTCTTGATATGGAAGGAAATAATATCCGTACAAGAGCAAAAGCAAAGGCAGCGGCAGGATCTGATGCGAGAATGAATGGATGCGAACTTCCGGTTATTATCAACTCCGGTAGTGGAAATCAGGGAATGACATGTTCTCTTCCGGTTATTGAATATGCAAAAGAATTAAAAGCAAGTGAAGAGCAGCTTTATCGCGCTTTGGCACTATCTAATCTTGTGGCAATTCACCAGAAGACAGGAATTGGCCGTCTGAGTGCATACTGCGGAGCTGTATGTGCAGGGGCAGCAGCCGGAACAGGAATTGCCTATCTGTGTGGAGGCGGATTTGAAGAAGTGACTCATACAGTGGTAAATGCGCTTGCGATTACATCGGGAATTGTATGTGACGGGGCGAAAGCTTCTTGCGCAGCAAAGATTGCATCTGCAGTTGATGCCGGAATTCTTGGATATAATATGTACATCCGTGGACAGCAGTTCTATGCAGGCGACGGAATTGTAACAAAAGGAGCTGATGAAACAATCCGCAATGTAGGACGTCTCGGAAAAGAAGGTATGAAAGAGACAAACGAAGAGATTATCGATATTATGGTAGGAGAAATGTGTTAATCATTTATAGCATATTGGTTAATAGCACGCTTTTTTAGGAGGAAAAGGCATGTTGTATTTGTCATGCTTTGAATTTCCTGATATTGAGCAAGAGTATGATTTTATTTTTCGCCAGAAGAAGACTTGCTATGACACATATTATCCATTTCAGATTTTGTCAAAACATCAATTTCGCAGAATTGATTTCGAACCGATGACAATTCTGTATGGTGGAAATGGCTCCGGAAAGACAACGGCGCTTAATGTAATCGGAGAAAAGCTGGGACTGCATAGAGATTCTTTGTACAATCGTTCTAGTTTTTTTGAAGATTATATTCAGATGTGCGGCATGAAGTTAGAGCAGCGGGTTCCAAAAGACAGTGCAATCATTACAAGTGACGATGTATTTGACTTTATGCTGAATCTTCGCAGCATTAACGAAGGCATAGACAGAAAACGTGAAGAATTATTTGAAGAGTATCTGCAGGCAAAATATAACCATTTTCAGATGAAGTCTTTGGATGATTACGAGCAGTTAAAGAAAGTAAATGCGGCAAGAAGCAGTACACAGTCAAAATATATCAGAAAAACGTTGTCAGACAATGTAAGAGAACACTCCAATGGGGAAAGTGCGTTTCTTTATTTTTCAGAAAAGATTAAAGAAAATGGACTTTATTTGCTGGATGAGCCGGAAAATAGTCTGTCACCGGCAAAACAGCAGGAGCTTTTACGTTTTTTAGAAGATTCTGTGAGATTCTTTGGGTGTCAATTCATAATTGCAACACATTCTCCATTTCTTCTTTCGATGCGGGGAGCAAAAATTTATGATCTGGATGAAGAAATCGTTGATGTAAAACGGTGGAGTGAGCTTGAAAATGTGCGGGCATATTATGAGTTTTTTAAGAAACATGAAGAGGTATTTGCGGATAAAAAGAAGTAAATGCCTGTTTTGAACGTAAAAATATTAAATAAGTATCAGGAACATATTAGGAAAATACAAAAAAGAACGTCTGTAAAATCAGGTTTATATGCCTGGATTCTACAGACGTTTTTCATTTTCTTTGAATTATCTTAAATCGTCAAGATTTTCCGGAAGACCAAACAGAATCTGCTCGCCTTTATTGACAACGATACAAGGAAGACCGACACGATTGTTTTCTTTGATAGCATCAAACTCAGGTCTTGTATCACGATATGCAAGAAATTGCTTCAATGGAAGCATACCGGAAGAAATATCGACAGTAACAAAGTTAATGCCTGCTTCGGAAAGAGCCTCTTTCACTGGTGGACATCCCGGTCAATGTGAACTTGAAAATAAAACGATTTTTTTCATGAAGAAAACCTCCTTTATAGATAAAATAAATAAATCTTGTATAACTATATACGGATTCTATCACAAAGAGGTAAGAAATACAAATAAAAAACAACAAGCCAAGTAATGTAAATTTATCAGACAAAAAATGTTCTTTGGCATCTTGTACAGAATTGAAAAAAAAGTTTGTGCAAGTAGAGTATGGCGTATTTTTGGAATATTCTATATACTAAGAACAACGAGAAAAGATATGCGTGAATGATTGTATTAATAATTATGGAAAAGATTTTTAGGAGGAAATACTAAAATGGCAAGTTTATCATTAAAACACATTAATAAGACATATCCAAACGGATTTGAAGCTGTTAAAGACTTCAACCTTGAGATTGAAGATAAAGAATTCATCATCTTCGTAGGACCATCAGGATGTGGTAAATCAACAACACTTCGTATGATCGCTGGTCTGGAAGAAATTACATCCGGTGAATTAAAGATCGGAGATAAAGTAGTTAACGATGTAGAACCAAAAGACAGAGATATCGCAATGGTATTCCAGAACTACGCTCTGTATCCTCATATGACAGTATATGATAACATGGCTTTCGGTCTTAAATTAAGAAAAGTTCCGAAAGATGAGATTGATAAAATGGTTCATGAAGCAGCAAGAATCCTTGACCTGGAACCATTATTAGATCGTAAACCAAAAGCTTTATCAGGTGGACAGAGACAGCGTGTTGCTATGGGACGTGCTATCGTTCGTAGCCCGAAAGTATTCCTTATGGATGAGCCGCTTTCTAACCTTGATGCTAAGTTAAGAGGTCAGATGCGTATTGAGATTTCTAAATTACATCAGAGATTAGGTACAACAATTATCTATGTAACACATGACCAGGTAGAGGCTATGACACTTGGTACAAGAATCGTAGTTATGAGCGCTGGTATCGTTCAGCAGGTAGATACACCTAAAGCATTATATGATACACCATGTAACTTATTCGTAGCCGGATTCATCGGATCACCACAGATGAACTTCTTAGATGCTACATGTAAAGTAAATGGCGGTAAAGTAAGTCTTCAGGTTGGAGAAGCAAACATTGCACTTCCAGATGCAAAAGGTAAGAAATTAATCGAAGGTGGATACGAAGGAAAGACAGTTGTACTTGGTATTCGTCCGGAAGACGTACATGATGAGGCTGATTTCATTGCTAAATCTCCAGATACATGTATCGAAGCTACAATCCGTGTATACGAGATGTTAGGTGCAGAAGCAAACTTATACTTCGATTACGAAGGAGCTAACATGACAGCTCGCGTTGAGCCAAGAACACCAGCAAGACCTGGCGATACAGTGAAGTTTGCATTTGACGCAGATAAGATCCATGTATTTGACAAAGAAACAGAGATGACAATTACAAACTAATCTGATTTGTGAGAAAGATACAGAAGCTGTTGTTTTGCAATAATAGATTGCAAAGCAGCAGCTTTGTTTATAGATTTTATATAAAATGGCGAAAACAATGTTTCGATATGAAACAAAATTGGTTAGAATGTTCTTGACAAACGAAAAGAGAAAAGGTATATTACTGTGTAGATAAAAGGGAGTAACTAACATTCCGGAAGATTCATGGAATGTTTGCGATGTCGTCAATACGATGAATAGATCATCCGTATCGTAATGAAATAGTGAGACTTTTATTGTACTGTTTTAGTGCAATAAAGGTCTTTTTTTGTTAAGGTAAGATCAGAAAACGCGATGCAGATTCTGAACTGCCGGGAAAAAGACCTCGCACTAAAGCGTAAAAACTGTAATGGCAGTCAATACTAAAAAAAGAAATGGAGGACATGGATATGCAGGAATGGTATCAAAAAAATGTCGACGATGTGCGGAAAACACTAAATGGACACAGTAATCCGCTGACATCACAGGAAGCGAAGCAGCATCAGGAAAAATACGGCAAGAACGAACTTCAGGAAGGAAAGAAGAAAAGCGTTTTCCAGATTTTCCTGGAACAGTACAAAGATTTTCTCGTTATTATTTTGATTATTGCAGCAATCGTTTCCGGATTCTTAGGAGATTTTGAGAGTGCAATTGTAATTCTGATCGTAATTACAATGAATGCGATTCTTGGTACGGTTCAGACCGTGAAAGCAGAACAGTCACTGCAGAGCCTGAAGAAGCTGTCAGCGCCTGAAGCAAAAGTAGTAAGAGACGGCACAGCGATTAAAGTTCCGGCGTCAGAAGTTACTGTAGGTGATGAAGTAATGCTGGAAGCCGGAGATTATGTACCGGCAGATGGACGTATTCTTGTAAATGCAAGTTTAAAGATTGACGAGAGTGCGCTGACTGGAGAAAGTTTACCGGTAGAAAAAGATGACAGTGTACTTACAAGCGAAGTACCGTTAGGTGACAGAGTGAATATGGTATTTTCAGGAAGTTTTGTCACATATGGTCGTGGATCTTTTATTGTAACAGAAACAGGTATGAATACAGAGGTAGGAAAGATCGCAGGTCTTCTTGAGACAGCGGCAGAGAAGAAAACACCGCTTCAGGTAAGCCTTGATGATTTCGGTAAGAAACTTTCTATCGCGATTCTTGTATTCTGCGGATTATTATTTGGAATGAACGTACTTCGCGGTAATCCGATCGGAGATTCTTTCTTATTTGCAGTTGCACTTGCAGTAGCAGCAATTCCGGAAGCGCTCAGTTCTATCGTTACAATCGTACTTTCTTTCGGTACACAGAAGATGGCGAAGGAACATGCGATTATTCGTAAGCTGCAGGCAGTGGAAGGTCTGGGAAGTGTTTCTATTATCTGTTCTGATAAAACAGGTACTCTGACACAGAATAAGATGACTGTTGAGAAATACTATGTAAATGGAAGTGTTGTTGAGGCAGATGCAATCGATATGAAAGATGATCTGACAAAACGCCTTATGAATTACAGTATTTTATGTAATGATGCCACAGTAATTGATGGAGAAGAAATCGGAGATCCTACAGAAACAGCGCTTGTTGCTCTTGGAAATAAATACGGTGTGGATGCACTTGTTCTCAGAGGAGAAAATTCAAGAGTTGCTGAAGTTCCGTTTGACAGTGACAGAAAATTGATGTCTACAGTTCATCCGAACTCAGAAAGCGGAAATACATTCTATATGATCACGAAGGGAGCCGTAGACGTACTTCTTGACAGAACAAACAGAATTATTGAGAAAGACGGTATTCGTGAGATTACAGAAGAAGATAAGAAAGCAATTGAAGAACAGAATCAGGCATTTTCAAGATCAGGACTTCGTGTACTTGCTTTTGCATACAAAGAAGTGTCTGAAGAGCTTGTGAAGAATGGTGTTTCTGTTAATGATGAATATGATTATACATTTGTAGGTCTGACAGCAATGATGGACCCGCCGCGTGTGGAATCTATGGCGGCTGTTGCAGAATGTAAGAAGGCAGGAATCCGCCCGATCATGATTACAGGTGACCATAAAGTTACGGCAGCAGCAATTGCAAAGAGAATCGGTATTCTGGAAAATGAATCTGAGGCATGCGAAGGCGCTGTGATCGATCCGATGTCAGATGAAGAACTGAAAGATTTTGTAGAAGGTATTTCTGTATATGCGAGAGTTTCACCGGAGCATAAGATCCGTATCGTAAAAGCATGGCAGGAAAAAGGAAATATTGTTGCTATGACAGGAGACGGTGTAAATGACGCGCCGGCTCTGAAGCAGGCAGATATCGGAGTTGCTATGGGTATTACAGGAAGTGAGGTTGCAAAAGATGCATCTTCTATGATCCTGACAGATGATAACTTCGCGACAATTGTAAAAGCAGTAGAAAACGGAAGAAATATTTACAAAAATATCAAGAGCGCTATTCAGTTCCTGTTATCAGGTAACTTTGGTGCGATCCTGACAGTATTATTTGCTTCTGTTGCAAACCTTCCGGTACCATTTAAAGCAGTCCATTTGTTATTTATTAACCTTCTGACAGACAGTCTTCCGGCGATTGCACTTGGACTTGAACCGCATGTTGAGACAGTTATGGAAGAAAAACCTCGTCCGCATAATGAATCTATCTTAACAAAAGATTTCCTTGTAAAGATTGGAACAGAAGGACTTGTTGTAGGATTCCTGACAAGTATTGCATTCTTAATCGGTTTATCAAGAGGCGGTGCAGATCTCGGAGCAACAATGGCATTCGGTACATTGTGTACAGCAAGACTTGTACATGGATTTAACTGTAAATCAGATACACCTGTTATCTTTAAGAAAGCATTCTGGAACAATATTTATTTAATCGGTGCATTTTTAATTGGACTTATCCTAATTTCAGGTGTATTATTAATTCCAGGGCTGAAGAATGTATTTGATGTAGTAACACTTAGCTGGACAGAATACGGTATGGTATGCGGTCTTGCAGTGCTTGTACTTCCAATCGTTCAGCTTCTGAAATGGATCATCAAAGGAAGGAAATAGTGAATGAATTTTTCTAAGGAAAATATTAAGCAGATACGAAGTCTGATTGTTTTTACACTGTTACTGCTAATTGGGTTGTGGAAATATGAAGTTGTATTAGATATTCTTGGATTTGTGTGTGGAATTATATCGCCGTTTATTCTCGGAGGTGCGATTGCATTTATTCTGAATGTACCGATGAATTTTATCCAGAAGAATTTGTTTGAAAAGAATAAATATTTTCAGACTGAAAAAGGCAAGAAGCTGCGGGATAAACTGGAAAATACAGTCAGTCTTGTCATTACAATCTTTTTGGTAATCAGTATTTTAGCAGTTGTGATCTTTGTCGTTGTGCCTCAGCTTGGTAAGACATTTGTAACACTAAAGCGCAATATAGAAGTATTTATTCCAAAGATTATGGCAGATATTGCAACATTATTTGAAAATAATCCGCAGATTCTGGGAGAGTTGAATGGACTTCAGTTAGATTGGAATCAGTTGAACTGGGATAATATTCTAACAACGATTATCGATTTTTTCCGTCACGGTGCAGGAAGTGTGCTTGGAAGCACTTATCAGGCGGCAAAGGGAATTGTAAGCGGTATGGCAACATTCTTCATTGCATTTGTATTTGCATGTTATATTCTTCTTCAGAAAAAGAAATTAGCAGTACAGATTCGGAAAGTAATGTATGCATATCTAAAGACAGAACAGGTAGAGAAGATTTTGGATGTTTGTTCATTGACTTATAAAACATTTTCCAGCTTTTTAACCGGTCAGTGTATGGAAGCTGTTATTCTTGGAACGATGTTTTTTGTAACAATGGGACTTTTAAAGTTTCCATATGCACTGCTTGTAGGTATGTTGATTGCGGTAACAGCGCTTGTGCCGATCTTTGGAGCATTTATCGGCTGTGCAGTCGGAGTGTTTTTGATCGTGATGGTCAGTCCGGTAAAGGCATTGGCATTTATTGTATTATTCCTTGTTCTGCAGCAGATTGAAGGAAATCTAATCTATCCGCATGTAGTTGGAAATTCTGTTGGACTTCCGTCCATGTGGGTGCTTGTAGCAGTTACACTTGGAAGCAGCTTGATGGGAATTGTGGGAATGCTCGTATTTATTCCGATTACTTCTGTTATCTATAGTCTGCTTCGCAGAAGTGTATATACACGTTTGGAGCAAAAGAAAATTAAGTTATAAATGAAAACCGTTCGTCATATAGTTTGTAGAAATGATATGACGGGCGGTTTTTCTATGCTGAATTGGCTTTGGGGCGGTATGATTTTAATTGGCGTGATCTATGGAGCGTTTAATGGAAGGATGGCGGATATTACAAATGTGGCGCTGGATTCCTCCAGAGAGGCGGTAAGCTTATGCATTACGATGATGGGAGTCATGTCTTTGTGGATGGGACTTATGAAGATTGCAGAAAGTGCAGGAATCATAAAAGGATTATCAGCAAGGATGAAACCAATACTACGATTTCTGTTTCCGGAAGTACCGGATGATCATCCGGCACAGAAACATATGGCAGTAAATATGATTGCAAATGTTCTTGGACTTGGATGGGCAGCGACTCCGGCGGGGCTTAGAGCGATGGAGGAACTTCAGAAACTCAATCATGGAAGTCCTTTGGCGAGTAACGCTATGTGCAGCTTTCTCATTTTAAATATTTCTTCCCTTCAGTTAATCCCGGTAAATGTCATAGCTTATCGGAGTCAGTACGGCAGTGTGAATCCGGCAGGAATTATTGGAGCAGGAATTGTGGCAACGGCTGTGAGTACGGCGACAGGCATATTATTTTGTAAAATGATGGACTGGAAGAAATAAGTATCAGTAGATGTGGAAAAAATACTTGCATATTGTGGAAAATACGTTATAATAAAACGAGTGTTGTGGAAAACACATGCTTTTTTGATAAGAACAATTCAATAAGACAGTTCGTGACCATCCTGTCTATAAATAAAACTAGGGATTGCAAATTGAAGTACGCCCGGGCGTACTTTTATTTTGGTGTGGTATGATGGCGCTTTCGAAAAAAGGCGTCTTTTTTATTTCATAGAAAATTAGCTGTTAGTGGTATCACTCGAGCGCGGAGAACCTTGCCTGAAGGATTCTTTTCTATGAAACGATAGTGAAAAATTATAGAGAAATACAGGAGATCAGCGAAAGAAGGAGGAAGAATGCATGGAAGAGAAGTTTGAACCGGAACGATACAGTGTGATCCGGGAGAAAAATAAGCGGGAGATTGTGATGCTGCGTGGAAGCGGCTGTAAGTGGAAACGCTGTGCATTTTGTGACTATCATTTTGATGCTTCTCCGGATGAGGAAGCGAATTTCCGGCTGAATGAGCAGGAGCTTAATAAAGTAACAGGCCTGTACCATAAGCTGGAAGTAATTAATTCCGGAAGTTTTTGTGATCTGGATGAAAAAACTATTGAAAAGATTATTGCTGTCTGCAAAGAAAAAGAAATCGGAGAAATCCATTTTGAATGTCACTGGATCCACCGTAGAGAAGTAGCGGATTTTAGGAAGAGATTTGCTGATCAGGGAATGATTGTAAAAATTAAAACAGGAATTGAAACGTTTGATGAGCGGATGCGTCAAGAGGTAATGAAGAAGGGGCTTCCGGAAAATGATCCGAAAGTAATTGCGCAATATTTTGATGAAGCATGTTTTTTGTTTGGACTGAGCGGACAGACAGAGGCATCTATGCGATATGATATTGAAACAGGACTGGCATACTTTGAAAGAATCTGCCTCAATATTATGGTAGAGAATACAACTTTGATAAAACCGGATCCGGATGTAATCAAAGTATTCCGGGAGCGGATCTATCCTGACTATATTGAAAACGAGCGGGTAGATATTTTAATGGAAAATACAGATTTTGGAGTAGGAGGAGAAAAACATGTCTAATGAATTGCTGTTATGCATTTCTGTAATCCTTTTGTTTGGAGGAACATTATTATTTTACTATCTAATGGGAGTTACCGGGTTGTATTGCTGGACGGTACTTGCAACGATTTCTGCTAATATTGAAGTATTGATTTTGATCAAAGCGTTTGGTATGGAGCAAACACTGGGAAATGTTATGTTTGCATCTACATTTCTCGTAACAGATATTATTAGCGAGATTGGAGGAAAAGAAAAAGCAAATCGTGCAGTGAATATAGGGATTATGACATCCATGATGTTTATTTTAATTTCTCAGCTATGGCTGTTATATACACCGGCGCAAGGAGACTGGGCGATGCCGAGTATTCAGGCAATTTTTTCAAATACACCGCGTCTGATGCTTGTGAGTTTTGCCGTGTATGCAATCTGTCAGAAATTTGATGTATGGCTGTATCATAAATGGTGGGAATTAACAGATAGGAAATATCACGACCACAGTCGTTTTCTGTGGCTGCGCAACAATGGTTCTACAATGATCTCACAGCTTTTAAATACAGTATTATTCACGGTCGGAGCTTTCTGGGGAGTTTACGACGGAAAAACACTTCTGTCTGTACTTGGTTCAAGCTATGTTATTTATCTTGTTACAAGCCTGCTTGACACACCGTTTGTCTATTGGGCAAGGAAAATTAAACCGAGAAGTGAAGTATAATATTTAGAACATATTAAAGAAAACTCCGCATATTCTGTAAAAAGAATGGTGCGGAGTTTTTTATGAGCGTGTTGATGTATTGTTCAGATTACATTGTTCCTTTTATTATTCTGTCTATTGTGGTGTATGGACTTTTGGAGCAGGTTAATGTGTATCAGGAATTTATTAAAGGAGCAAGAAGTGGATTTCTGACAGTCGTGAAAATTATGCCAACTTTGATTGGTCTGATGGTAGCGGTTGGAATCTTGCGGGCATCTGGATTTCTTGATTTTATTGCTGGTTGTATCGGATGTGTCAGTAGTAAAGTTGGGTTTCCGGGAGAACTTGTTCCGCTTACGGTAGTAAAGATGTTTTCGTCTTCAGCAGCATCGGGCCTTCTGCTGGATGTGTTTAAAGAATATGGAACAGATTCCTATATTGGTATGATCGCATCCATTTCTATGGCGTGTACAGAAACGATTTTTTATACAATGTCTATTTATTTTATGACAGCCGGTATTAAAAAGACAAGATACACTCTTGCCGGAGGGCTTGTCGCCACCCTTGCTGGACTTATAGCAAGTGTGATTCTTGCCGGTATGTAGAAAAATACAATCTACTGTTTATTTTTTCTTGGCATTTTCCTTAGATTGCGTATAATAGAGATAGAGCGATAGTGAAAATTTCGGAAAGGAACAGGTGTATATTATATGAAAGTATTGGTCATTGGCGGTGTTGCAGCAGGAACAAAGGCTGCGGCAAAATTAAAAAGAGAAGACCGTTCTGCAGAAGTAACAATTGTGACAAAAAGCAGAGATATTTCTTATGCAGGCTGTGGTCTGCCGTATTATGTGGGAGACGTGATTCCGGATAAGGAACAGCTTATTGTAAATACACCGGCAAAATTTGCAGCGCTGACAGGAGTGAAAGTGCTGACGGAACGAGAAGTCATTGCATTGCATCCGGATACAAAAGAAGCTATTGTGAAAAATCAGCGTACAGGAGCAGAGGAAAGCTATTCTTTTGATACATGCATCATCGCTTCCGGAGCATCTGCAATTGTTCCGAGAGTATCAGGCGCAGATCTTCCGGGAGTATTTACAATGCGGACACCGGATGATGCTATTGAGACAAAGGAATATATGATTTCTTCCGGAGCGAAACGAGCAGTTGTTGCAGGGGGCGGATTTATCGGACTTGAGATTGCAGAGAATCTGATGACACAGGGATTGGCTGTGACAGTAATTGATATGGCTGATCAGATTATGCCGGGATTTGACCGTGAACTTGCAGATTATGTAAAACGTCATTTGGAGAAAAAAGGAATAAAAGTGCTTCTGAATACAAAGCTTGAAGCAATTGTTGGACAGACAAAGGCTGAAGGTGTGAAGACAGATCAGGGTGAACTGAAAGCAGATATGGTAGTCATGTCTCTCGGAATTCGGCCAAATACCGCCTTTTTGAAAGACAGTGGTGTAAATTTGATGCCAAACGGAACCATTGTGGTAGATGAGATGCTGCGGACGAATGTTCCGGATGTATATGCAGCAGGCGACTGTGTATGTGTAAAGAATCGTATGACAGGTAAAACAGTGTGGTCTCCAATGGGATCTTCAGCAAATATGGAAGGGCGTACACTGGCAGAAAACATTGCGGGAAAATCAGTTTCTTATTTGGGTGTACTTGGAACAGCAGTCATTCGTCTTCCGGAATTGAACGGAGGAAGAACCGGGTTAAGCGAGGAAGCTGCGAAGGAAGAGGGATATGATACAGAGACAGTGACTTGTGTTGTAGATGATAAAGCGCACTACTATCCGGGTGCAGGTTCCTTTATTATTAAATTAATTGCAGATCGGACAAGCCGCAGACTTCTGGGAGTTCAGGTACTTGGCCAGGGAGCGGTGGATAAAGTTATAGATATTGGAGTGGTTGCACTTACGATGGGAGCAGAGCTTTCCAAGCTTCAGAATATGGATCTGGCGTATGCACCGCCATTTTCCACAGCAATCCATCCATTTGTGACAGCAGTCAATATTCTGGTAAATAAACTGGATGGAGCGCTTGAGAGTATGACTCCGGCAGAGTTTGCCAAAGGCGCTGCAAAAGAGTATAAAATCGTGGATGCGTCTTTGCAGCCGTCCATTTCAGGAGCGCCGTATGTGGATGTAACTGCCGTGAACGGACCAATTGACGGTTTTGAGAAAGATGAGAAATTACTTCTTGTCTGCGCGAAGGGCAAACGTGGATATCTGCTTCAGAACCGTTTGAAATATTACGGATATACGAATACGAAAGTGCTTGAGGGCGGTTTGTTTGTTAATACTGTTAAAGTGCAGGAAGAAGTTACAGTAAGTCAGGAAGATATTAAAAGAGTAAAAGCGTGGGGATTCCTGCATAATAAAGGTACAAACAAATTTAATGCCCGTATTATTACAAGAAATGGAAAGATCACAGCAGATGAAGTAAGATGTATTATGGAAGCGGCAGAACGGTTCGGAAGCGGAGAAATTGCGATGACATCTCGTCTGACAGTGGAGATTCAGGGAGTTCCATTTGATAAGATTGAAGAGCTCAGAGCATTTGTAGCAGGGGCAGGTCTGGAGACAGGAGGAACCGGATCAAAAGTACGTCCGGTCGTATCGTGTAAAGGGACGACATGTCAATATGGACTAATTGATACATTTGCGTTGTCAGAAGAGATACATGAAAGATTTTTCCATGGTTATGCAAATGTAAAACTTCCGCATAAGTTCAAAATCGCAGTAGGTGGATGCCCGAACAACTGTGTAAAACCGAATTTGAATGATATCGGAATTATCGGTCAGAGAATTCCGGAATTTGAAGCAGAGAAGTGCCGTGGCTGTAAAGTATGCCAGATTGAAAATACATGTAAAGTGAAAGCGGTAAAAGTTGTGGACAGAGTGCTTCGGATTGATGAAAATGAGTGTAATAACTGTGGTCTCTGTGTTGGAAAATGTCCATTTAAAGCGATTGAGGACGGTACATACGGTTACAGAATCTATATCGGCGGAAGATGGGGCAAGAGATTTGCACATGGAAAACCGCTGTCTGTTGTATTTACAGAGAAAGAAAAGGCGCTTGATGTGATTGAGAAAGCAATTCTGCTTTTCCGTGAACAGGGAGAGAGATTTTCGGATACGATTGAGAGACTTGGATTTGAAAATGTGGAAGCACAGCTTTTGAGTGATGATATATTTGCACGCAAAGATGAGATTATCGGAGCAAAACTTCATCTTGTAGGCGGAGCAACGTGTTAAGAAAAATAGGAAGGAACATAGAACATGAAAAATGTAAGAAAGATAGCAGAGCATTTATATTGGGTAGGGGCGAGTGACAGAAGGCTTGCGTTATTTGAAAATGTGTATCCGTTGAGAGATGGAGTTTCCTATAATTCATATCTTTATGTAGATGAGAAAACGATACTTCTTGATACGGTAGATCATTCTGTCAGCAGACAATTCTTGGAAAATATAAAAGGTGTACTGGGAGAACGTGCCCTTGATTATGTGGTAGTCAATCATATGGAACCGGATCACTGTGCAGTCATTGAAGAATTAATCCTGCGCTATCCAAAACTTCAGATTATCGGAAATGCCAAAACAATCGGGATGGTAAAACAGTTTTATGATTTCGAAGTAGATTCCAGAGCATATATTGTAAAAGAAGGCGATACATTTTCTACAGGAAAGCACGAACTGAAATTCGTGATGGCGCCGATGGTACACTGGCCGGAAGTAATGGTAACATATGATGTGACAGAAGGAATCCTCTTCTCTGCAGATGCATTTGGCTCCTTTGGCGCTCTAAGCGGTAATGTATTTGCGGATGAGACAGAATTTTGCTGTGAACAGATAGATGAGGCGAGAAGATACTATACGAATATTGTTGGTAAATATGGTATGCAGGTACAGGCTTTACTAAAGAAGGCATCCGCCCTGGAAATTAAGATGATTTGTCCGCTCCATGGTTTGATCTGGAGAGAAAATATAGAAAAATTTGTTGAGAAATATCAAATGTGGAGTACTTACACAGCAGAAGAAAATTCAGTTTTAATTGTGTATGGTTCTGTCTACGGCAATACTGAAAATGCGGCAGAAGTTCTTGCAGGTAAGCTTGCAGATCAGGGAATCAAACATATTAAAGTATGTGATATTTCTAAGACAGATATTTCTTATGTGCTTGCAGATACATTTAAATACAGTCATATTGTATTTGCAGCTGCAACATATAATAATGGAATTTTTACACCAATGGAAACATTGCTACACGATTTGAAAGCGCATAATGTTCAGAATCGTACGGTAGCTTTGATTGAAAATGGTTCCTGGGCGCCTGCCTCCGGAAAACAGATGGCAGAACTGATCGCGGGACTTAAAAATGTTGAAGTGCTGGAGGAAAAAGTAACAATTAAATCTGCACTAAAAGATAATCAGGAAGAAATGCTGGATAAATTAGCTCAGAAGCTTGTGGAGAGTTTGAAGAAGTAGTGTTTGGAGAGGGATTCTGAAAGAAGCTGGAAGTTAATAAGATAGTTCCAAATAGAGGGCAGGTGGACTCGTATGAGTTTCACTTGCCTTTGGATTTTTTTTAAATCTTTATTTTTCTGCGAATGCTTTTGCAATTCATATTGTTTTTTTCATGTCAATAAGCTATCATATCAAATGGAACTTTTTTGTAAATGCCGATAAGTACGAGGTGTTTTTGGGGATAACTGTGTGCTTATGTGGATATCTTTGGAGGAAAATAATGAAATTGTGGAATAAATTAATTGCAGCATTTCTGGCAGGTGCTATGCTTTTGTCCGGCAGTGGAATCACAGCATCGGCAACGGATACACAGAATGAGTCTGAACAGCCGTCAGAAGATCCGACAGCACAAAATGCAGAGGGGCAGGAAGCAGATCCGAATGGAGGATATAAAATTGATCCGGTAACAATTGAATCTTCAACAATGCCGATGACAGAAGAAGATATTGAGAAACAGATGGCGGTTCAACTTTCGATTAAACCGGAGACAAATAGTCTTGAAAATTGGCCGCAGGGACCGGATGTGACGACAGACAGCGCCATTGTGATGGATATAAACAGCGGAGCGATTCTCTATGGGAAACAGGTAGATAAGAAAGAGTATCCGGCAAGCATCACAAAAATTATGACAGCGCTTTTGGCATTAGAGAACGGAGATCTAAATACGGATCGCGTTACATTTTCAGAAGACTGTATTAATTTTCTTGAATATGGAGATGCTCATATTGGGATGCAGGCAGGAGAAGAGATTTCGCTAAATGATGCGATGTATGGAATGCTTTTGGCTTCTGCCAATGAAGTTTCCTATGCAATTGCTGAGAATATTGGAAATAAATTAGGGATTGGTTATACTGGATTTATTGATAAAATGACAACAAGAGCGCAGGAACTTGGATGTAAAAATACTCATTTTATGAATGCGAATGGACTTCATGATCCGAATCATTATGTTTCTGCAAAAGATATGGCAATAATTAGCGCAGAGGCATACAAATATGAAGCTTTTCGCAATATGATTAGAACGCAGCAGTATACAATTCCACCGACAAACTTAGTGGGAGAACAGCGTATATTTCAGCAGAATCATAAGATGATCTATGAAGGAAATCAGTATTATTATGATGCCTGCACAAGTGGAAAGACAGGATATACAGATCAGGCCAGAACAACTCTTGTATCTTATGCAGAGAAGAATGGGATGCAGCTTGTCTGTGTGGTGCTACGCACAAGAGGAGGTGTTGCGTACACGGATACACAGGCGTTATTTGAATATGCATTTAATAATTTCCAAAAGGTATTATTAAAGAATGTAGAGACTTCGAAAGATTTTTCAAAAATTCCGGAAGATGCATATGTGATTCTTCCTAAAACTTTTTCGACAGATGAATTAATGGAGAAGGTAGAGAAGACGGTTGTTCCGGCAGAAGACGATAAAAAAGAGGCAGAAGTTACTTATACTTATGGAAATGTTCCGATTGGAAAAGCAAAATTAACTTTTTCGGAAGGATATCTTCTAAAACAGGAGAAGAAAACAGAAGAAGCTGATGGAAAAGCAGAGAAGCCTAAAGAAGAAAAAGAAGAAGGACTTCCTCTCTGGGCGAAGATTCTGATCGGAATCGGAGCAGTCATCCTGGTTGTCGGAATTAGTCTTTATATTTATGTTCGCTGTGAGAAAGAAAAGCGCCGTCGTCGAAATCTGAAGAGAAAACGTGCAAAGCAGCTGGAAATGAAAGCAGAGGAAAGACGGCGGAGTGCAGAAAGACAAAAGCATCAGCAAAGTCGTCAGCAAAACCGTCAGAGTTATCCAAGGAATTATGAGGGAAGAGCTGGAAGAAATGATATCAAACGCAGAACGGATTTGAATTACAAAAATGAACAGTATCGGAGCCGCTACGATCATAATCATTCTGCAAATCAAAATCATTATACGCGAAATCGTAAAGGTTAAATAAAATCACTCTTTACTCTTGACATATTCGCAGATTTTTTTCTATAATATAAAGGAATTGTGTAAATAACAAAGGCATTGAAGAAGACAGTAAGATCTGTTTGAAAGGCAAAGCGAGCCGGAGATGGTGCAAGACCGGTGCGAGTAAGCAGATACGAAGATCACTTCTGAGCTGCACGCTGAAAAGGACGAAGAAGATTCGGAATGATTAAGCGCTGCCGGGATTCTACCGTTAACAAGAGCGCATATGTTAGTATGCAGTAACAGGTGGTATAACGATATGCTTATGATGTAGTAACAGCAGATTTCGTCCTTTTACAGGGATGGAATCTGCTTTTTGTTTTACGGAGATATATCCTCCGCAAGGCAAAAGCGCACTGCAGAAGGTGCCTAAATAAAGAAGACATGAAAGAAAATTCAGGAAAGGAAGAAAGATCATGTATCAGAAAGTATCTACAAATTTGAATTTCGTAGAGCGTGAGAAGAAAACAGAAAAGTTTTGGGAAGAAAATGATATTTTCAAAAAGAGTATGGAACATCGCAAAGAAGGAGAGACGTATACATTTTATGATGGTCCTCCGACAGCAAATGGAAAACCGCACATCGGTCATGTGCTGACACGAGTTATTAAAGATATGATTCCGCGTTACCGTACTATGAAAGGCTATATGGTTCCGCGTAAGGCAGGATGGGATACTCATGGACTCCCGGTTGAGCTGGAAGTTGAGAAGCTTCTTGGACTGGACGGGAAAGAACAGATTGAGGAATACGGTCTGGAGCCGTTTATTGGTCATTGTAAAGACAGTGTATGGAAATACAAAGGAATGTGGGAAGACTTCTCAAAAACAGTCGGATACTGGGCTGATATGGAGAATCCATACGTTACTTATGATAATAATTTTATCGAATCTGAATGGTGGGCATTAAAACAGATCTGGGAGAAAGGACTTCTCTACAAAGGTTATAAGATTGTTCCATATTGTCCGCGCTGCGGAACACCGCTTTCCAGTCACGAAGTTGCACAGGGATACAAAGATGTGAAAGAACGTTCTGCTATTGTAAGATTTAAAGTTGTTGGCGAAGACGCGTATTTCCTTGCATGGACAACAACACCTTGGACATTGCCGTCTAACGTAGCGCTCTGTGTGAATCCAGAAGAAACTTATGTAAAAGTAAAGAATGACGGATACACATATTATATGGCAGAAGCTCTTGTCGAAACTGTTTTAGAGGGAGACAAAGAGATTCTTGAAACTTACAAAGGAAAAGATCTGGAATATAAAGAATATGAGCCGTTATTCCCATTTGTTGAATTGAAGAAGAAAGCCTACTATGTGACATGTGCAGATTACGTTACATTGACAGACGGTACAGGAGTTGTTCACATTGCACCGGCATTTGGTGAGGACGACTCTCAAGTAGGAAGAAGATATGATCTTCCGTTCTTACAGTTAGTTGATGAGAAAGGTGAGATGACAAAAGAAACACCGTGGGAAGGAACTTTCTGTAAGAAAGCTGACCCAATGGTATTAGAAGATCTTGAAAAGAGAGGGCTTTTATTCTCAGCACCGAATTTTGAGCATAGCTACCCACATTGCTGGAGATGCGATACACCACTGATCTACTATGCCCGTGAGTCATGGTTTATTAAGATGACAGAAGTGAAAGAGGATCTGATCCGCAATAACAATACAATCAATTGGATTCCGGAGAGTATCGGTAAAGGACGTTTTGGCGATTGGCTTGAGAATGTTCAGGACTGGGGTATCAGCCGTAACCGTTACTGGGGAACTCCATTAAATATCTGGGAATGCGAGTGTGGACATCAGCATGCGATCGGAAGTATTGAAGAGTTAAAAGCTATGTCAGACAATTGTCCGGATGATATTGAGCTGCACCGCCCATTTATTGATAAAGTAACAATCAAATGTCCGCATTGTGGCAAAGAGATGCATCGTGTTCCGGAAGTAATCGACTGTTGGTTTGACAGCGGAGCAATGCCATTTGCACAGCATCACTACCCGTTTGAGAATAAAGAAGTATTTGAACAGCAGTTCCCGGCAAACTTTATTTCAGAAGCGGTAGACCAGACACGTGGATGGTTCTATTCACTGTTAGCAATCTCAACACTGATTTTCAATAAAGCACCGTATAAAAATGTTATTGTGCTTGGCCATGTTCAGGATGAGAATGGACAGAAGATGAGTAAATCCAAAGGAAATGCAGTTGATCCTTTTGACGCGCTTGAGACATACGGAGCAGATGCGATCCGTTGGTATTTCTATGTTAACAGTGCGCCATGGCTTCCGAACCGTTTCCACGGAAAAGCAGTTGTAGAAGGACAGCGTAAGTTCATGGGAACACTTTGGAACACGTATGCATTCTTTGTACTGTATGCGAATATTGATGAATTTGACGCAACAAAATATACATTAGAGTATGATA
>QFCE01001161.1_pt1 | contig 36754 bp, 31 predicted proteins | sample 5346091 | NCBI WGS metagenome assembly QFCE01 (sample SAMN09062252, study PRJNA434731) | Human gut metagenome, whole genome shotgun sequencing project. | isolation source: stool timepoint A chromium assembly | host: Homo sapiens | collected 2015 | reverse complement strand
GTGGAGGGCAGCTTCGATAAAAGCCGTTACGGCTACCGGCGTTTTCAATCCGCGCCGTTTGTCGGGCTGTGCCATTGCGATCATCCCTTCGCAGGCAAAAAAGTAACCGGTGAAGCCCTGGCTGATCAAAGCGTCATCCTGCGTGAAGCGGGATCCGGAACACGCGCGATCTTTGAGAAATCACTGCAGGAGAGCGGGTACTCACTGGATAAGATCGGAAGGATCATCTGCGTCAACAATTTTGCCTTGATCGTGCGGATGGTGAGTGAAAATCTCGGCGTTTCCTTCGCCTATTCCGCCGTCGCCGCAGGTCATCCCGAGCTGACGACCTTCCGGCTGGAAGGCCTGAGCGAACAGCGGGAGTTTAATTTTGTCTATTTAAAAGGAACGCAAGCCGGCCAGCTGATCGATGAAATTTTTCCGAATTCATCTTGCGGTCAGCGTTCAAAGGAAAGAGGACGGTTATGAATTATCGAAAAATGAACGAAGCGGATGCCCGGCTGATCGAACAGTGGCGTTATCCCGGCGAATACGCAATCTATGATGAACCCCGGTTCTCAGAAATTCCTGCCTGCCAGCGCGAGCATTTCATCAGCTTCTTTGAACAGGATCAGCTGATCGGATTCGTTAATTTACTGGAGGAAGAAACGGCGGTTTTTTCGGCATCGGCGTTCATCCGCAGGCTTGTTCCCGCGGCGTCGGCACGGCGATCACCCGGGAAGCGATCGCGATTGCCAAACAGCGCTGGCCGCACAAGCCTTTGTATCTGGAAGTCAGGACGTGGAATCAGCGGGCTGCGGCTTGTTATGAAAGGGCAGGCTTTGTGATTACCAAGAAAGTCCAGCTGACAACTCAGTTGGGACCTGGTCTTTTCTATCACATGGAAACCAATCTGTCGGATGAATCCATCAGGGATACTGTCGCTAAATCATCGAAGGGATGAATCCCCTGCGCCCGTCAGCCTGTCTATAAGCGCTATTACTTAATTTCTATTATGAAAATAGCCGGATGGCTGACAATGTGTCAGCTGTTTGGACTCTATGTTGAATAAAATCATTCACTTTGATTTCATGATCGTCAATTGGTCACTAAACCGATTATAGAAAAGAATATCGAAGGACGATTCGTAAATTATTAATTATAAAAGAGAGAATTCAAAATTCATAATATCCTTGATTATGAGTTTCGGTTTCTTCATTGAATTCTATCCCGAAAGAACACGCTCATTTTGAATATCGTTATCTTCTTAAAAAATAACACCATGGACTCAGCGCTATAACGACTTCGCTAAGTCTTTATTTCTGATATTTTCTCGGATTTATTCTCTTTTTCCGCTTCCAGCTCCTGGTCCAAACGATGAACCATCCGATAAGCTTTGGCGATTTGCTGAATCATCCGGTCTCTTAAATCCGCAGGATATACAATGAAAGCATCCTGACCGAAGCGGCTAAAATATTGATACACTTGCTCAGGTGAACAATCAAAATAATAATTCGCGCCTGTTTCATCTTGCGTGATGTTGATCGCTACGGGGCGATGAATGTACAGACTATGAAATTGTTTAATCCCGTTTTCTGTCAGATGAACGCAGATTTCCTGATCGGAGCGGATCGCGAACTGCGGTCCATATTGAACCATCTTCTCAAATAATTTCGCCTGGGATTCCTGAATTACCAACGAATCTTTTAAGATCATCACATGATCAATCCGGTTTATCCGGAAGGAGTATATTTTTCCATTGGCCACACACAAAAGATAATTAAACAATTCTTCATGCGAACCGCTTATACAATAAGGAGAAGCGATATGTCTGTTATTATTCGGAGTCGTGAAATAAATCTTCCGTTTCGCTTGGATCGCCTGTTCAATCCGATCAAAACGTTCCTTGAAAATAATCCGTTCTCTTTTATCCTGCGAAAGATAAGCATAAGAAGCAAACATGTTGCGGAAGTAATTGGATACTGATTGTCCATGGAGATTATAATCCTGAATAAATTGAATTGTGCCTGCCGTTTCTTTTGTCGGCTTTAGCGACAAAGCGACGTCATTTTTAGAATTTAGAAGATGATAGGAGGACAACTGGATATAAGAAAGAATTTTATTACTCAATTCCTCGGCCTGTACCGCAGACGCAGTCTTAAACGTTTCGTAAATATTTCTTTTTATATAGTCATCATACCGATTATTCTCATCCTGATAACGCTCAACATAATTGACAATCAGCGTATTGATAAACGCATTTTTATTGAGCTCGCCGTTCTTCTTAAAAAACAGAAATTTTTCCATATCGTTTAACAAGATAGCATGAATAAAATCCGGAATATAAATTTTTATTTTTTCTTCCACCTGGATCACCTCTATTCCATTATACCTGAAAAGGGGTCATCGAATAGTAACCAATTCCATTACTTTAAATATATTTTTTAATTTTCAGGGGTCTTCGTAAAAAAGAATCTGAACATTTTTTTAAACCCTGATTCGGTTTAAGATAGAATCACAAGGAGGACAGAGAAATGAAAACAATCAAAGGAACCTTTAATGAGGCTGTCGTTTATACAGATCAGCTTGACGCCAAGGCTGAGGAACAAATTGTTAAGATGTGCTGCCTCCCGTTTCTAAAAGATTCGAGAATTCGGGTGATGCCGGATGTTCATGCCGGAGCAGGATGCACGATCGGCACGACGATGACGATCACCGACGCGGTTGTTCCAAACTTTGTCGGCGTCGATATCGGATGCGGCATGGAAGTTGCGAAAATTCAGGAAAAAGAAATTGATTTCGCAGCTCTGGACGCTTTAATCCGGAAAGAGATTCCGTCCGGATTTGAGATCCGGAAAAGCGAGCACCCGTTTAATGAAGAAATTGATTTAAACGAATTGAAATGTGTTCGCCAGATCCAGCTTAGCCGGGCAAAGCATTCACTTGGCACCTTAGGCGGAGGGAATCACTTCATTGAAGTGGATCAAGACCGGGAAGGAAATCTCTATTTCGTAATTCATTCTGGTTCCCGAATGCTGGGAAAAGAAGTAGCCGAATATTACCAAAACGAAGCCTTCCTCGCCAATCATCAAGCGTCGCCTGTGAACATCCAGGCTTTGATCGCACAAATGAAAAAGGAAGGCCGGGAAACTGAAATCCAGACGGTGATCCAAAAACTGAAAAGCAAGCTTCATGGCGAGGAAGTAGAAAAACCATTTGCCTATTGCGAAGGTCTGCTCCTGGATGATTATCTCCATGACATGGAAATCATTCAGAAATTCGCTGAGCTCAACCGCAAAGCCATGATGGACACGTTAATTGAGGGGCTCCACTTAACGATGACAGAATCGTTTACGACGATCCACAATTATATTGATCTTAAGCATCAAATTCTGCGGAAAGGCAGTGTTTCCGCACAAAAAGGCGAAAAATTGATTATTCCGCTCAATATGAAAGACGGCGCTTTAATCTGTATTGGCAAAGGCAATCCTCAATGGAATTATTCTGCCCCGCATGGCGCAGGCAGACTGCTTTCCCGCGGGCAGGCATCCCGCACGCTTACCCTCGAAGAATTCCAGCATGTCATGGAAGGCATCTATTCGACGTCGGTTTCCGCTGCGACTTTGGATGAATCGCCGATGGCTTACAAACCAAAAGAAGAAATTATCCAAAATATTGCGGAAACTGTGGAAATCGTCAAGTGGATTCAACCTGTTTATAACTTTAAAGCCCAGGAACAAAAACCTGTTTGGAGAAAAAAGAAGGAGTGAAAGAAATGAAATTAGCGAACGCATTAAATGAAAGATCGGAAATACAGAATAGACTATCTGAATTACAAGTCAGATTGAACAATAACGCCAAGGTCCAGGAGGGTGAAACGCCTAATGAAGATCCCAAGGATCTTCTTAATGAATTTGACACGCTCACCACCCGATTGGAAACTTTGATTTATAAAATCAATATGACGAACAGTTTAGTGGATATTCACGGCATTTCCCTCACTGAATTATTAGCCCGGCGTGATGTGTTAAAGCTGAAAATCGGAATGTTAAGAAACTTTTTAAACACCGCCAGCGCGAAACTTGAACGTTATTCGCGCACAGAAATTAAGATTCTAAGCACGGTCAACGTTACCGCGATGCAAAAGAACCTGGATGCTTTAAGCAAGGAACTCAGAGAAACGGACGAAGCTATTCAGGAGGCGAACTGGACTAACGATTTGCGATGATCTTTCAGTGTGTAGTTTTATGGAGTGGATGTCATCTCTGCGATTGAGAATGAATCGCAATCGGCGTATGGCGGACACATACAGTGGGTTCAATTCCCACAGTTAAACGTTATGTCCCGCAACGATACAAGCGCATCGCAACAAAGCATATAGACAACCGGACGTCAGCTGTAAAACGAGGGTCGGGATGAGGGAAGTGAAGATCATGAGACGAAAAGGAATAACCATCTAAAGATTCAAAATATCTCGCAGATTAAAAGGATAGATACGGGCTCCGAAAAAATTGTCCGCAGCCATGAAAAGAAGATACTTTAAAGGCATTGACCTGACTGTATCTTCTTTTTTACGTTTATTCTTTTTTTATCGGTTTGTTAACCATCAAATATTATCAATCCAGCATACAGACAGGAAGTCCCCGCAACAAGACCCCGCCTGGGAATTCAAATGAATTAATCAGCGTTGTGTACTATTTTTTCATCAGCGCTCCTTTCCAATCCCTGCTGAACAAACGCCGGAACCAGAAATACTTCCACAGCGTGGAATTTATCCTCTTCTCTGGGCTTAACCCTCACTCAGACGCAAGGCTCGGCTTCCGGGCCAACTGCCAGCGCCATCGTTTTATTTAACAGATACGGACGCAGATACGCCACGGTCCCGCACATTGGCAAAACGTCCTCCGATAAGCCGATTCCCAGCTCTTGGATCAAATAAGCCCGGCGCCGCTGCATCCTCTGCCAGACCTCCGGATATTCCTCCCTGAGCGCTTGTTTCAGCTGTGCATCCGCCAGAACGACCGTGCTTTCCGCGCTGACGCCGCCATAGCCGGGAACTGAAGGAATGATATCGATCTGAAAGATCATGCCGCTGGCCAACGTTTCCTGCGAGCCTTCATACACTGGCGAGGACATCCATTCTTCTTCCGCCGTTAAATGACCCGGACACAAGCTCCAGCCGTACTGTGCCCGCGGCAGGATGGACTCAACCGCCTGGAATAATTTTCCGCCCTTCATCCCGATTCGGATCGTTTCCAGCCAGTGAACATACGCTGCGAAATACGGCTTCGCCACACGCGTCAGATAATCCCGGCAGGATTCCGGCAATTCATCACCATCGTACACCGCATAGCCTGCCCGGCTGGACAATCCGCCGCGGTACCCGACGGTCAGTGAAATTGGATCGCCAACCTTCACCCGGTTGTCTGTCGGAAACATATTTCCCTGGATAAACCGCGGTCCGCTGGCCGCGATCGTCACGACGCTGGTGTGCTGTCCGTTGCGCACTAACGCGTCGCCCAGCTCCATCTCCGTTGTTCCGGCATCCAGCTTATTCATCGCCGCCAGAAGGCAATCGGAAGCCAGCGCCGCGCCGAATTCATAATGCGCGATTTCATTGGCGTTGTTGGTTGTCCGCACGCCGTTCTCACCGATAAACAGATCCGTTTCATTGCTTAACAAAGCCGGATTTCCCAAAACCTGTTCAATTGCCGCTAAGATGAAGGCAGGAATGTCAAACAGCTGGTTGTTCTTCTCCACCGGACTGGTAAACATTTTCCAACCTACGATCCCCGTTCGCCGGGCCGGCCGGATTCCCGCTTCCGCCAACAATTCCGGCAATGTCTTATCCGTGCGGTTCGGCTGATTCGGCAGTGAGAATAACGAGACATGCACAGCGGCGGCCGCAAATCGTGCCTTGGACGCTTTATTCAGATTTTCATTGCCCAGCACCAGCGTCATCGACCCGTCGTTATCCAAAACAAGCAGACCTTCTTCAAAGCGGGTGAAATAGCCGACGAGATATTCAAAGTTTGCGCCATGCTCGACGTCGCCGTAAAGGATCAGCTGTTCGATTCCGCGCTCGTTCATCTTTTCCAGCACCTTCGCTTTGCGGGCTTCCATCGTGGCCTGTGTTAACGCGACCGGCGAGGCCAGGGCGTCCGGTTCAGGCGCTTTTACAGTCCGGTATTCAATATTCATGGATTTCATATTCCACTCCTTTAAATTTGATCGATCGGGAACATCGGCCGCTGGATTCGCTTGAAAGGAATGTGGGCCGTGTCCTGCAGCGTCGCGCCCGCCGTCAGCGACATGACGTAGAACGCCGCTTTTTCTTTTAATTCAGGGAAAATGTACCCCTGCTTCACTACGGTTACGTCATAATCCGTCCAGTCAACGCCAGCTTTTTCAAACTGAATGGCGTTGGCATACGACTGCCGGTGATTCGCAACGATGACGTCAACCGGCGTGCCGACGATATTCACGACGACACAGGCGCCAAACACCTTATGATGGGCGGTCGTGCCCAGGCTGACCAGGCGGATGATCTCGCCCTTGGATTTTACACAGACTTCCAGGTCAACCCCGGCGGATAACGCGTCATAACCAACGCCCAGCGTGATCCGGGTCCGCGTTCCCGGCGCTAACGGATCCAGCTGCTTCCAGGCCTCCGGATCACAGATCGAAGCGAACAGGAAGCTTTTCTTCAGCCCTTTGACCGCCAGCACCTGCCGCAGAATAACTGTGTTCCACCCCATCGCGCCGGAGGTGGTGTTATCCCCGGAATCGGTGATCACTACCGGCTTGCCTGGATCATCCAGTGCCAGTTTCAGGGCCTCATCCGGCTGAGCGGTTCGCCCGGTATAGTGGAATTCATGCCGGCGATCCCAGACATACGCCGCCAGCTGATCGGCAATCGTTTCCGCATAGGCCTGATCGGCTTCCGTCGCCGGAACGACGACAATGCCGCAGCCCGCGACGTCGGTATCGTGACGAATATAGCCGACATGCCAGGAACAGCTCAAAATCCGCGGATCCTGTTCCAGCTGATCCATATAGCGGTTGATCGAAGACACCGGCTCATCTGCGGAAACCGACTGTTCTCCGCCCAGAATCAGCGGCAGCTTCCGATATACGGCATGGATATTCTGACGATGGTTGACCAGCTCGCAAATCAGGGCCGCCATCTTCCGCTTCGTCGCGCGTGCGTCAGTATGCGGACTTTCCCGATAGCTGCGGATCACGGTCGCAGCTTCGACATATTCCTGACACAGATTGCCATGCGGATCACAGGCAACGGTAATCGGGATATACGCCCCGACCCGCTTGCGGATTGCTTTTAGAATGTGATGATCGCCTGAGCCCAGGCCTTCGACCTCGCTGGCGCCGTGAAGCATCAGATAAATCCCGTCGATCTCGTCCCGGTGTTCTTCCACTGCATTGATAAAACAGGCCTCAATGTAATCGAAGGTATGCCGCTTGATCACGCCGGACGATCCGGAAACGGCGTAAATCGAGGGAATGATCTCAATTCCGGCAGCTTCAAAGATATCGCCGACCTGCATTTTTTCGATCAGCTCACCGCCGAAAGCGATGTCGTAGGCTGTGATTTCATTTTTGACAGGAACATTGGCGTTGGATTCCGTAATAAACTCTCCGATCAATACTTTTTTCTTCATCCGATTCATCCTTCCTCTTTTTTTGTTTCTTTTCCTTAGCTTAAACGATCACCTTACCGTTATTCCGCTATGGCTGACATCCGATTTCGTTTTTTTTTCAAAGCGAACCGGCTGGGTCTTCTCTCTGTTGCCTTCCTCGTTTTTCTCAAGCTACCGGATCGTAAAGATCGGATCCAGCGGATTGAGCTTGCCCGGCTGGGCCATAATCTTAATTTCGCTGTTCAGCGCGATTACGATCACGTCGGTTTCACAGCCATGCTTCCGCATCAGCTTCCAATCCGCCAGGCATAACAAATCACCCCGGCAGACATGATCGCCGACCTTGACCTTCGTTTCAAACGGCAGACCTTTCAGGGTGACTGTGTCGATGCCGATGTGCAGCAGCAGCTCATGCCCTGCGGCGGTTGTCAGGCCCAATGCGTGTCCGGTTTCAAAGACCATCGTCACTTCCCCGTCGACCGGGCTGACAACTTCCTTTTTCGCAAACAATTCCGGAGGTCTGACGGCAAATCCGTCGCCCAGCGCCCGGCTGGCAAACATCTCATCGTTGAGTTCTTCTAATCGCTTTCCCTTGCCCGCGACAGGGCTTCCAATCGTTTCTGTCATACGCAACCTCCCAAAAATAAAAACCAATTCGCAAACAGCACAAAACTGAATGCAAATTGGTTATGCTTGTTGATTCAACAATAACAGTCCAACTTTGAACTTATTGTAAGCGATCTCATTCAGAATGTCAATCCTTTGAGAACCGGCGGTTTCACTTCCCCTTTCTCTTTTTTTTCACAGTTTCTATCCTCTTTTATGAGGAAGGAATTTTCCAGATCAGCCGAGGATTTTCCGATCCGTTTTTCGGATTGGATGCTGGCCCAGTTCGGCTGGATTAGGCCTGATCTGTTTTCCAGCGGATAATCAAAGCGATCGCATGGATCAGCGCAAACAGTCCCACGCCGCTCATCAAAATCAGATTCGTCGTCAACTCCGCCGGAGTCGGCGAACCCGCCGCCGTCACGATGCCCAGCAACAGAACGAAGATCAGGCTCAGCGCGATCAGACCGCAAAAGGTCGCAGCCGAGTATTTCCGCGAAAGCGTGATGAAATAATTCTCTTTTTTCGGCCGTTGAAATGGTTCTACCGTCGCAAGCTGATTCAGAAAGCGTGCGGAGAAATAACCGGTCCAGACCAGATACACCGCCAGTCCTGCGAAGAAGCCGTCAAAGGCGTTCATCCCCAGCAGCACCGTCGCCGCCAGGCCGATAAAGATGGAAATCATCGTCCGCTGGGTATAGCGGTAAAATTCAGGGATCTGACTTTTCGGGATCAGATAGCCGCACCGGGAAAACAGCGGGGCATAAACGATCCGGTGCAGTTCGTCATGATAGATGAACATCCCGTTGATATCGGGGTATTCCGCCTGTGTTTTCCTCGTTTTCGCTCGGATTTTCGTTTTCATTCGTGCTTTCGTCATGGTGGCTTCCTCGCTCTCCTTCTTGGTCTGAACTTACATTTCGTCGATCGGATACATCGGCCGCTGAATCAGTTTAAATGGAATATGCCGGGTATCCTGCGGCGTCGCGCCATCGGTCAGCGACATCACATAGCCCTGCGCTCCCTGCTTGAAATCCGGAAAAATATAGCCTTGTTTCAGAACGGTGACCGCGTAATCCTTCCAGTCGATACCAAAAGCCTCAAATAAATTTTCATTCGTGACGCGGGCGGTCTGATCCGCAACGATCACATCGATCGGGGTATTCTCGATATGCACCAGGATGCCTTCGCCGCGCGTTCCGATGACCACCTCGCCATGCGCGATCGTGATCGCCGCCCGGCTTCGGGTTTTCAGCGTCAGCGTGACCAGAGCGGACAGGTCGTCATAGCCTGTGCCCAGGGACAGCGTGACAACCGTCCCCAGTCCCGCCTCAGCCAGCTGCTTAAACGCCTGCGGATCACAGATCGAGGCGAATAAAACCGTTTTCTTCAAATCCGGAACAGCTAAGAACTGGCGCAGCACAAACGTGTTCCAGCCCGTCGCTCCGGAGGTGGTGTTGTCGCCGGAATCGGTGATCACAAACGGCTTGCCCGCAAACGCCAGCGCCATTTCCAGCGCTTGGTCCGGCTGGGCTGTCACCCCGGTATAATGAAATTCATGCCGCCGCTGCCAGACGTAGGCCGCCAGCTGATCGGCGATCGTTTCCGCGTAGGCCTGATCCGCACCGGTCTGCGGAACGACGACGATGCCGCAGCCGGCTTCCGGACAGTCGTGGCGCAGATACCCGACATGCCAGGACACGCTGCGGATTCGCGGATCCTGTTCCAGCTCATCCATATAGCGATTGATCGAGAGCACCGGCTCATCCGCCGACACCGACTGTTCGCCGCCTAAAATCAACGGCAGCTTGCGGTAGACGGCATGGATTGGCTGACGGTCCTGAAGCAGATCGCAAAGCATCTTTGCCACCAAGCAGCGCGTCGGCATCGCGTCGGTATGCGGACTCTCGCGGTAGCTGCGCAGAATCTGCAGCGAATGAACATAGGTTTCCGTCAGATTCCCGTGCGGATCACAGGACACCGCGATCGGCAGATAGGGTCCGATCAGCCGGCGGATTTCCTGGACAATGTGATGATCACCGCTGCCGATTTCCTCCACCCAGCTCGCTCCGTGCAGATGCAGATAAATCCCGTCAATCTCATGGAGATGCTCGCGCACACTCTGTAAAAGCATCGATTCGATCAACAAAAACGTTTCCTTATCGACAACGCTGGCGGCGTTGGCGTTGGCATACACGCCCGGAATGATCTCGAACCCGTTGTTTTCAAACACTTCGCGGATCTCCATGACGTCGATACACGCTTCACCGACAGCCAGATCGTACTGTTGAATTAAAGTCTTGAAAGGAGCCTTGGCGTTGGACTCCGTTGTAAAACTGCCGACCAGAACTTTCATCCCTGTTCCTCCTTTTTCATTTTTCCATCCCCGGTCAAAATGCCAGCTCGATCAGCTTCATCAACAGAACCAGCGTCACCGTGGACAACAGCGTCGAAATCAGTACGACTGCCGAGGCGAACGTTTCATCGCCGCGGTACTTCTTCGCGAAGCTGGCACAGGAGCTGCCCACCGGCATGCCCATTAACAGCGTGATCACGGCCGTCGTCTGAAAATCCAGCCGCAGCACCAGACAAACACCCAGCGCGGCCAGCGGAATCCCAAGCAGACGAATCAGCGTAATTTGTGCGACATTTTTGATCATTGGCGCGGTCAGCTTCACGCGCTGGGCGAGCAGACTGCCGACCAGAATCAGCGAAAACGGCGCAAGACAGCCGCCAATCTTCTGCAGCGCCGTCAAAATCGGCGCGGGCAGCGACAGGTTGAAATAAATCATCACGAGTCCCAGCGCCATGACGTCGATGATTTTATTGGTCGCCACCGAGCGCAGGACAGCCTGCGGTGTCCGTTTCAGCGAAGGGTTGAAAATACTCTCGCCCGCACTGAACGCCAGGATCCGGGTCGGGATCATAAAGACGTTGCAGCACATCACCCCGACAGCGCCGAACAGCGATTCGATTACCGGCGTGCCGATCAGGCCGCCGTTGCTGACAAGATAGCCGTAATGAGCGACGCAGGCCTGCCCCGGCGTAAACCGCCGCGATCCTCCTGTCTTGCTGGCAAGGCTCAAAAACACTTCCAGTCCGATCGCCAGAATCAAAATCGTACCCAGCGAAAGCAACAGATCCATCGACATCCCGCTTAAAAAAGATGTAAACACGCTGGCGGGAAGCAGGACGTTGATCGTCAGATTTGAGATAAACAGCTGCGCGTGCTCGTCGATCAGGCCGGTCTTCGATAACAGGAAACCGACAATCAGATACGTCACGATCGTGAGCTGCGTATTGATTAAAATCGTTGTCATAATCCCCCTTGCTTTCCAACATTCACCCGCTGCGTCCCCCAAAGGTCAGACAAGCGGATCCCCGGTGAATACCGCGTTCTTTAATCCATGTCATCGAGCGGAAACATCGGCCGCCGCACAAGCTTAAACGGAATATGCCGGGTATCCTGCGGTGTCGCGCCGTCAGTCAGCGACATCACATACCCCTGCGCCGCAGCCTTGAGTTCCGGGAAAATATATCCCTGCTTGACGACCACGATATCGTATTGCGTCCAGTCCGCGATCCCCGCGTGTTCATACTGAACCGTTTTGAAATAGCTGAGCTTGTGGTTGGCGATGATGATGTCGATCGGATGGTTCCTCAGCCGCACCAGCACGCAGTCGCCGGCTTTCGCCGCAATCCCGTCTTCGCCCGGGGCAAACGACAGCGTCCGCACGACCTGGCCTTTTGCGATCAGCTCGACATCCAGCGTCACTGCCTGCGACAAGGCATCCGCATTCATTCCCAACTGAATTGTCTTCCGTGTTCCCACCGCCTGATTGAATAACGCCCGGACACCGTTCGGATCGACAATCGAGGCAAACAGCACACGTTTATTCAAGGATTCAACGCTCAGAAACTGACGCAGCACAAACGTATTCCAGCCGGTTGCCCCGGAGGTCGTATTATCGCCGGAATCGGTGATCACAAACGGTTTGCCCGCAAACGCCAGCGCCATTTCCAGCGCTGGATCCGGTTGGGCTGTCACCCCGGTATAATGGAATTCATGCCGGCGCTGCCAGACAAACTGCGCCAGTTTTCCGCAGGCTTGTTCGGCATACGCCTGATCCGCCGCTGTCCGCGGCACAACGACCACGCCGCAGCCGGCTTCCGGACAATCGTGGCGCAGATAGCCGACATGCCACGAAGCGCTCATGATCCGCGGATCCTGCTCCAATTCGTCCATATAGGCGTTGATCGAACGCACCGGCTCATCCGCCGAAACGCTCTGTTCCCCACCCAGGATCAGCGGCAGCTTGCGGTAAGCCGGATGAAGGGTCTGGCGCTCGCGCACCAGCGTGCATAAGAGCGTCAAAGTTTTCTGCCAGGTGGCGATCATGTCGGTGTGCGGCGATTGGCGGTAGCTGCGCAGAATCTGCATGGAATCGACATAATCCTGATTCAGGTTGCCATGCGGATCGCAGGACACCGCGATCGGCAGATACGGGCCGGTCAGTCTGCGGACTTCCTTCAGGATGTGGAAATTGCCGCTGCCGATCCCTTCAACATAGCTGGCCCCATGCAGATGCAGATAGATCCCGTCGATCTCACTGAGATGCTTCCTGACGGCGCTCAACAAACTGTTTTCGATCGCCTGAAATGCGGCGGCTTCAATGATCCCGTTCGGCGAGGATTTCGCGTACACCGACGGAATCATCTCGGCGCCTTCCCGCGCCAGCGTTTCCTCCAGCTGCATCCGCTGGGCGATCGCTTCGCCGAAAACGAGATCATAGCTGGATAAATCCGTCATGCAGGGGATATGCTCATTCACTTCGGTTGCGAAAAAACCGATTAAGATTTTCATAAAAGGCCTCCTTACAGCGCATCGATCGGAAACATCGGCCGCTGAATTAATTTGAATGGAATATGCCGGGTATCCTGCGGCGTCGCCCCGTCCGTCAGCGCCATCACATAGCCTTGGGCCGCAGCTTTAAGTTCCGGGAAGATGTAGCCCTGCTTGACGACGGTAACCGCAAAGCGGGTCCAGTCGGCAAGTCCGGCCTGTTCAAATTGAACCGCGTGGCAATACGCCTGGCGATGATCGGTGACGATCACCGTAACGGGACGATCCGTCAGTTTCAGGCTGACGCAGCGGCCCATGACCGTAAATTCAGCCTGCCCCAGCGCCGCAACGCGAATCACGTCGCCCTGGGCTTTGATCTCGGCGGTGAAGGAAACCGGCGCAGAGAGTTCGTCCGTGCCCATCCCCAACTGCACCTGTACGATTTCGCCCACGGCCTTTTTCTGCAGCGCGGCGCATGTTTTCGGGTCGCAGATTCCGGCAAACAGCACGCTTTTTTCCAATTTTGGAAGGCTCAGAACCTGCCGCAGTAGAAATGTGTTCCAACCGGTCGCTCCGGAGGTCGTGTTGTCGCCGGAGTCGGTGATCACAAACGGACCGCCTTCAAAATCCAGCGCCATGCGCAAAGCGGCGTCCGGCTCCGCGGTCAAGCCGGTGTAATGGAATTCATGACGACGCTGCCAGACGTATTCCGCCAGCTGATCGGCGATCGTTTCCGCATATTCCTGATCCGCTCCCGTCTGCGGAACGACGACCACGCCGCACCCCGCTTCCGGACAATCATGGCGCAGATAACCGACATGCCAGGATGCGCTGCGGATCCGCGGATCCTGTTCCAGCTCGTCCAGATATCGGTTGATCGAGCGCACTGGCTCGTCCGCGGACACCGACTGCTCGCCGCCTAAAATCAACGGCAGCTTGCGGTAAGCAGGATGGATAGGCTGCCGGTCATGAAGAAGCTCGCATAACATCGAGGCCACCCGGCGGTAAGTCTGTACCATGTCGGTGTGCGGCGACTCGCGGAAGCTGCGCAGAATCTGCAGCGAATGCACATAGGCTTCCGTCAGATTGCCATGCGGATCACAGGATACCGCGATTGGCAGATACGGCCCGGTCAGCTCGCGGATTTTCTGAATGATGTGAAAATCACCGCTGCCCAGCTCCTCGACATAGCTGGCTCCATGCAGCCACAGATAGAGACCGTCGATTTCATGAAGATGCTTTTTTACCGCGTCCAGAAACAGATTTTCAATCGTCAGAAACGTTTCCTTTTCAATCACGCCGGAGGGACCGCCGCCGGCATAAACCGCCGGAATGATCTCGATGCCGGCCTGTTCAAATACATCCCGCACCTTCATCCGTTCGATCACCTCGTCACCGAAAGCCAGTTCATAATTCGACAGGTTGTTTTTCATCGGTATATGCGCATTGGCTTCCGTCGTAAAATGCCCGATCAAGACTTTCATAATTCACCTCATGTCTTCTAATTTAAGAGTCCCGCCGGACCTTCCTGTTAATAGCGGCAGACCCGGCGGCTGTTTATCCTCTCCTTTTCAAAAGGGGAATGGAAGTTAACCGCTCAGATCTCGTCGATCGGATACATCGGCCGCAGAATCTGCTTATAAGTCAGCCGGCGCGTATCCTGCAGCGTCGCCCCGTCGGTCAGCGACATCACATAGAATTGAGCGGCCGCTTTGAGTTCCGGGAAGATATAGCCCTGCTTGACGACGATCACGTCATAATCGTCAAAATTCAGCCCGGCGTCAGTAAACTGATGGATTTCGCAGATCGCATAGCGGGTCGTAGCGATCATGATGGTGATCGGTTTGTCCTTAACGGCGACGCTGATCGTTTCGCCATAGACGGCGCCGGGAATGTTGTGCATCATAAATCCGGTGATCGGCCCTTTCGCTTTAACGACGACGTCCAGCGCCACGGTTTGAGACAGCGTGTCGTAGTTCATCCCCAGCCGGATCGACGCGGCTTCGCCGACAGCGAGCTTCTGGAGCTGATGGAAGGTCTTCGGATCACAGATCGTGGCGAACAGCACTGACTTCTTCAAGTCTTTTTCCGCCAGCACCTGCCGCAGCACAAACGTGTTCCAGCCGGTCGCTCCGGAGGTCGTATTGTCGCCGGAATCGGTGATCACAACCGGTTTGCCTTCAAAGTCCAGCGCCATCCGCAGTGCTTCTTCCGGCTCCGCCGTCAGGCCGGTATAGTGGAATTCATGCCGGCGCTGCCAGACGTACTCCGCCAGCTGATCGGCGATCGTTTCCGCATATTCCTGATCGGCTTCGGTCTGCGGAACAACGACGATGCCGCAGCCGGCTTCCGGGCAGTCATGGCGCAGATAACCGACATGCCAGGAAGCGCTCATGATCCGCGGATCCTGTTCCAGCTCGTCCAGATAGCGGTTGATCGAGAGCACCGGCTCGTCCGTGGAGACCGACTGCTCACCGCCTAGAATCAACGGCAGCTTGCGGTAAACGGCATGAATGTTCTGCCGCGAACGAATCAAGTCGATCAACATTTTGGACACGATGCGCAGCGTTTCGTTGGCGTCAGTATGCGGCGACTGGCGGTAGCTGCGCAGGATCTGCAGGGCTTCAACGTATTCCTGCGTCAGATTGCCATGCGGATCGCAGGCCACCGCGATCGGCAGATACGGGCCGGTCAGCTTGCGGACCTCCTGGATGATGTGATGATCGCCGCTGCCGAGGCCCTCGACCTTACTGGCACCGTGAAGCATCAGAAAAATCCCGTCGATCTCATGGAGATGTTTCCGGACTTCATTCAACAGCGACGTTTCAATATAATCAAAGGTTTCGCGTGTGATCAGACCCCCGCTGGCGCCGTTGGCGTAAATCGTCGGGATCATCTCGGCGTTTTCCGCTTCGTACACCTCGCTGACGTCCAGATTCTGAATGCACTGGTCGTCAAAGGCGATCACATAGTTGTCAATCCGGCAGAGCTGAGGGATATTCTCGTTGGTTTCGGATACAAATTCCCCGACTAAAATTTTCATAAAGGACTCCTTTTCCATTATTGTGACAGATTCAGAAAGAGCGGCAGGAATGAAATTCGCCGCCGCCTTCCTCATTCGTTAAATTTCATCGATCGGATACATCGGCCGCTGAATCAATTTAAACGGAATATGTTTTGTGTCCTGCGGCGTTGCGCCGTCGGTCAGCGACATCACATAGAACTGTGCTTCAGCTTTGAAATCCGGGAAGATATAGCCCTGCTTCAAAACCGTGACATCATACTGACGCCAATCCAGCCCCAGATGTTCCAGCTGGTGCTTGTTGATCACGGCATAGGATAGATTGCTGATCAGCACGTCGACCGGCGTGCCTTCGATATGCACAAGGGCACATTCCGTCATTTCCCGTTCATAGACACCGTTGGTAAATTTGCAAATTTGATTGAACTGACGAAGGGTGACGTTCAGGCTCACGCTTTCCGACAACGCATCCCGGCCGGTTCCCAATTCGATCGCGACAGTCTGGCCGACGGCCTGTTCTTTCAGCCGGGCAAACGCCTGGGGGTCGACGATCGGAGCGAACAGGAATGTTTTCTTCAAATCCGGCAGCGCCAGACATTGTCTGAGGATCGACGTGTTCCAGCCCGCAGCCCCGGAGGTCATGTTATCGCCGGAATCCGTGATCACAACCGGTTTGCCATCAAAGTCCAGCGCCATCCGCAGCGCGGCTTCCGGCTCCGCCGTCAGACCGGTGTAGTGGAATTCATGCCGGCGCTGCCAGACATACTCCGCCAGCTGGTCGGCAACCGTTTCCGCATACGCCTGATCGGCTTCGGTCTGCGGAACAACAACGATGCCGCAGCCGGCTTCCGGACAGTCATGACGCAGATAGCCGACATGCCAGGAGGCGCTTAAGATCCGCGGATCCTGTTCCAGCTCATCCAGATAGCGGTTGATCGAAAGCACCGGCTCATCCGCCGACACCGACTGTTCACCGCCTAAAATCAACGGCAGCTTGCGGTAAACCGCGTGGATGGACTGGCGGTTCTGGATGAACTGACACAACATTCCCGATACTTTCCGGTAGGTGTCGACGCTGTCGGTATGCGGCGACTGACGGAAACTGCGCAGAATCTGAATTGCTTCCACATACTCCCGTGTCAGATTGCCATGCGGATCACACGAAACCGCAATCGGCAGATAGGGACCGGTCAGCGCGCGGATCGCTTTCAACAGATGATGATCGCCGCTGCCGATTTCTTCGACATAACTGGCCCCGTGCAGATGCAGATAAATACCGTCCAGCTCATGCAGATGTTTCCGGATCGCTGTCAAAAAGCTGTTTTCAATCGCCTCAAATGCGTCTTTTTCCACAATTCCGGTCGCGCCGGCGTTGGCGTACACCGCGGACAGGATCTCAGCTCCGGCTTGATCAAAGATCTCTTTGATATACAGTTTTTCGACCGCCTGATCCCCAAAAGCCAGATCAAACGTGCTCAAATCACTTTTTACCGGCATGTTCGCGTTGCATTCCGCGTTGAACAATCCGACGAATACTTTCATGCGTTTTCCTCCTTTTATCACCTTATCCGGCGATCGCTTTTTTACTTTCCGAACGCTTGATCAAAATTGAGGTGGCGATGAAGCAGGCGGCCACGGTCACTGCCGCCGTAATCGCGGCGTACCATACCATTTGCAGACTTCCAGTTTCCGGATTGATAAACGACAGGAACGTCAGGAAACCTGGGCAGGAGGCGGAAATGTACGTTCTTAAACCGAACAGCGCACCGACGAATCCGCCGATCACCGTTCCGATCGCATGGCCCAGCAGCGCTTCCTTCAGAGCGATCAAGGAACCGTAGAAGGCCGGCTCAGTCACGCCGCACAGAGCGGTAATGGCCGTGGATACGATCATGCCGCGCTTGACTTTATCCTTGCGGACAACCGCGGAATACGCGATCGCCAGCGCGACGGCGCCGACGCCGATGTTGGAAATGAAGTTCTGCGGCGCGGTGATGTTGTTGTAGCCCAGCGTCGCTAACAGCTCGATGCCCAGCGGCGATAATGCTTTGTCCACACCGAACATGACGAAGTATGGACATAACGCACACAGAATCGGCAGCGCGAAGACGCCCAGCGTATCCATTAAGAAGGTGACGAAATAACCGATGTAGGTGCTTAACCAGGTGCCTAACGGGCCAAGCCATAAGAAGGTAACCGGGACGACGATCAGCATTGTGACCACTGGTTTGACGAAGTAAATGACGGCATTCGGGATGATTTTCTTCAGATATTTATCGAGGAAGTAAATCAGCGTCGTACCTAAAATAACCGGGATGATCGTTGAGCCGTAGCTGACCTGTTCGATCGGAATGCCTAAGAAATCCGTGACGACGCCGCTCTGATACCGCGAGCAGACCAGACAGCCGCCCAGGAACATTCCGAGAATCGGCTGCAGCTTCAATTTCTGCGCATAGGAATAGCCGATGTAAATCGGCAGGAACTCAAAACCGGCGTTGAAGAAGCAGGTTAACAGCTGAGCCGTACCGCTGGAAACATCCAGCCCGAAGTAGTTGACGCAGAGCGTACGGATGGCCAGCACCATACCACCGACGACCAGGGCCGGCATAATCGGCATGAAGATCGGCGGGAAGAAATCAGCGATCAAATCAAGAATCGACTTTTTTTCCTTCGGAACATTGACGGCATTTTCATTCATGCCTTCCTTCCATCCGGAAACCTCTAAGAAATCGTAGTATGCATCCGGGACCTGCGGGCCGATAATAATCTGAAGCTGATTGGCTTTCTTAACAATTCCCGCACATTCCGGGAGCGCCTTAATCGCGGCTTCGTTGATTTTACTGCCGTCCGCATAACTGATCCGTAGTCTTGTGGCACAATGGGCAACGAACGTAATGTTGTCCAATCCCCCGACGTTTTCTAAAACCTTTTGAGAAAATTCAGCATATTTTCCCATCTCTAAATCCTCCTTTAGATTTATTTCATAACACGAATAAGGCGCGCTCTTATTCTGTTGATGACCATGGTTGCGCGGCTAGGAACAAAGCCGATTGACGTGCAGAATCAGATAAAGCATTTCGTTTTCATCGAGCTTGGACTGAATGTTTTCTTCCAGAAACCGGGCAATTTCATCCACGCATTGATAGGTGTCGGGATATTCCTCCAACAGCTTCGCGTAGATCCGGCGGTTGTCATCCGTCGTCTTTTGGCCTTCCTTCAAACGCCTTAACAAATAGATCATGTGCGTTGCGAAGCGGGAATAGTTAAACGAATCGCGGTTGATCTCCAGCTTGAAATGTTTTTCAATGATCGCGGTGATCTGGCTGATCAGCGGTGAGAAGTTCACGTCTTCATCATTGCCGGCAGGCTTCACTTCGGAATTGACAATATTCATAACGAAACCGCCCAGCTCCGACGGCGGGAGCTTGATATGTAATTCTTCCTCGATCTTTTTCATCGCGTAGTTGGAAATTTCCACTTCCCGCGGATATAAGTATTTGAAATCGGTATAGCCTTTAAAATCGAAGATCATATTCTGGCCGACGCGTTCAATGGTGAATTCGATATGATCAGCCAGCGTGAATACGAAATTCTTGGAAAATTTTTTCGTCAGATGTTTCTTCGCGTAAGCTACAATCTGTTCCGACAGCTTGAGGATATTCTCCGGCATCTCGCCCATCTGTTCGATCGTATTCCGGTCGACGCCGCTGTAGATTTTTTCAACCTGTGACTTATCGGTCACATACCGCGGAATGGCGCCGAAGCCGATGCCCCGGCCGGCAACAACGACGACCTCGCCGTCTTCTTTCCGGGCTAACGCGTAGTTGTTATTGATTTTTCTGATAATTTTCATCTTCATTTACCCTTTTCTGTCATCCTCGAATTGGGGTTGACCCCGCAGTTGGTTTTCCTTGTCGTGATCGTTGAAGCGTAAATTGCATTTCAATTCCGGGCCATTTTCATGGCTTTTGGATGAGGTGAATTTCTGGCGGAACAACAAAAAAACTCTTCCTCGGCACACACAAAATAATCGCTTATTTTAGGTTATGCCTCGAAAGAGTGACAGTCCCAATATTTACTTGTTGAACATATTCTAGCAGAGGATGTAAGCGTTGTCAATGACCAACAGAAATTTTAATTTCGCGCCGGATTTCCCTTTAAGACCGCAACATGTACCCATTTCCCTTCACTTTACGGTATTCCCGGAAACAGCGAAGCATCAATCAAACTTTCCACTACGATAGGTATCCGAATCCGCTATATTTCGAATGTCAGGATTATTGAACACATCGTCTATTGCTTCCTCCTAGGCATTCAAACAATGTTGTCTGGCGGTGGTCATTGTTGAAAGTGATACTTGTTTTCTGTCAGTCTTGTCACATCCTTTTTAATTTTTAATATTCATCCTCAAGTAAAAAATCCGCCAAATGCACAATTTTAACACCGTTGATATTTCCGGCAGCCAGTTCGTCCAGCGTTACCACATATTTTGGGTAGTGGTCTTTAATTTCAAGGAGATTGGCAACCTCCCGATCAGATTCCTCCGGCAGTCTGCGGCACACCTGAACGTAAATCCGTTCATCACGACGCACCGCTACGAAATCGATCTCTCTTGTTTCATTTTTGCCAATATAAACATCATAGCCTTTTCGCCGTAGTTCAAAGTAAACGATGTTTTCGAGCATGGCTGCAATAGACTTGGGGTTAAAGCCCATGATGCAGTATTTGAGAGAAGAATCGGCAAGATAAAACTTCTCCTGCGTTTTCAGTACAGATTTTCCTTGTAAATCGTATCTCTGGCAGCGATAAATTACAAAAGCCTTTTCCAGCCAATTCGGATAGTTGTAAACTGCTTCAACAGACAGGAAACGCCCCTCGCTTTTCAGAAACTTCACGATTGCATTCGCAGAAAAGGTTTTTCCTACATTTTCAACAATATAGCGAACAACACGGTTGAACAAATCAAAATTCGCTAAATTGTGCCGTTTTGTAATTTCGCTTGTTATGACAGAGTTGTAAATGCCCTCTACGATCTGATAAGCAGCACGCTCGTCAAAGCTGCTGAGTGCAACAATGGGGAAACCACCCAACCGGATATATTCATTCAAAAGTTCTCTCGTTGAAAGACCACTTTGTTTTTTAAACTCCAAGTACTCTGCAAAAGACAAGGTATAAACCGGAATAGAAATATATCGCCCTGTCAGATAAGTTGAAATTTCGCTGGACATCAATTTTGAATTGGAGCCGGTTACATAAATATCAGTGTCGGTATTTTCAAGCAGACTGTTCACCGCTTTTTCCCAACCGTCGATTTCCTGCACTTCATCAAGAAGAAGGTAATATCGTCCGCCGCTATTCATCTGCGCCTTGATGCCTTCATACATATCTTTATCCGTCATACCGTCGTCAAAATCCTCCGAGGTATAACACATGCTGATAATGTGATCTGCGGCAACGCCGTTTTTCTGCAGGTCATCCCGCAGCATTTCTAAAATAGTGGATTTTCCGCAGCGACGGATGCCGGCCAGTATTTTTACAAGCGGTACATCACGGTAGGTTTTCAGCAGTTCCATATACTGCGATCTTATTATCATCATATCGCCCCCTGTTTATCACGAATAGTATAGCCAAAAAACTATATTTCAGTAAATAGTTTTTACTGAAAAACCGTAAAAACTTTGATAAAATTCAAACTTTTTCGTATAAAAAAATGGCACAGGTGATCTTCCTGTGTTGTCGTCCTAGAGATACGTTTTTGTTATGGGATGTATTTGACGCTTACCTTAGATGTGTTGATTGTCCATTACCGAGTAAGAACCTTTGAAGTTTCTTTCAGCTTTTTCTATACGTTTTCTTTTTATTTATCTTGATTCTTTTTGCCCTTTTTTCACTCATCTTCCCTGACATCCAACAGTATATCAATCCTTTTAAGCATGAAAAAGCCACCATGATCATTACTGAAAACTCAGTATATCAGGTGGTTTGGTATGAAAAATATAAGCTACATTTTAGCCCTGTAACACAAGGCTAAAATGTAGCTTATGAGTTGGTTTTTACCGAGCGATTCAAACACTTAACGACCTCGCTACATAAGGTCTTTTTTTTCTTTTAGGCACTTACAGTGCTGTATCGTGTCTTTTTATTGTAAAATATTTGCTTAATGGTTATAAAATCAAGATGGAAGATTTCGGATAGTTCCAAGTCTCATACACAATTTTACGGATAAATCGTTCGAATTCATTATTTGCCCGATCTCATAGCGGCTGCGCAAATATAACGGAAACTTATGAAATCGGGTAGGAAGCTAAGGAAGCCGATTCTTCCTTAGCTTAGCTCCTCCCACACCACCGGAGATGCCGTTCGGCGTCCGGCGGTTCAAAGTACCAACGTGGTTTGTTGAAATGCATGAACTTTGGTGTAATGGTCTACTAAACTGAGTAGACCTTTTTGTTTGAGTATCTTGTTCGTTATCCATCTCCCTAGCCATCTCCCTGTCCTGCAGTATCCCTTTCGTGTGTTGGCATATAGCCAGCACCAGTATCTTGGCATCCCCAAGAAATAGAGGTGGTTCGCTCGGTTTTTGACTGTCTTCCATTGTTTCCAGTAACACATTCGGATATGAAATCGAATCTTGTCTTCTATTCGGGTCAATATCCTTTTCATATCCGCAATTCGATAGTAGTTAATCCACCCTCGGGTTACCTCATTTATCTTTTTCATCCGGTATTCCATCGATACTCCCCAATTCCGCTTTAACAGCGGTTTCAGTTTGTATTCTAGTTTCTTCACCGATTTGATATGGGGTTTCGGCTTCCATTCTCCATTCTTCTGGTAGAAGCTGAATCCCAGATATTTGATCTCCTTCGGTCTGGCTACTTTCGTCTTTGTCGCGTTCACTTCTACACGCAGGTGTTCTGTTAACCATTTTGTCACTGAGCTCATGACTCGATTCGCTGCCGCTTCGCTTTTTACGCAGATTATACAATCATCCGCATATCGTACAAAACGCAGCCCTCTCGACATTAGCTCTTTGTCAAACTCATTCAGATAGATGTTCGCCAGAAGTGGGCTGATCGGAGATCCTTGTGCTGTTCCGATCTTCGTTTCTTCATAAGTACCTTCTACCAGTACACCTCCCTGTAAGATTCGTCTTACTAAGGATTCTGTATCCGGGTCCTTGATCACCTTGTGAACCAAGATCATCAGAATATCCTGATTCACATTATCGAAGAATTTAGAGAGGTCCAGGTCCACGATCCAGTCATACCCATCGTTCATGAATTCCAGTGCTTTAATTACCGCTTGTTCCGCTTTTCTTCCCGGGCGGAATCCGTAGCTGTTTTCTGAGAATTCCTTTTCAAAGATGGGGGTTAGCACTTGGCATACCGCTTGTTCTATCCACCGATCTTTAACTGCCGGCACTCCCAGGTTTCTCTTGCTTCCATCCTCTTTTGGGATTTCTACACGTCTTACGGGTAAGGGTTTGTATTTCCTTCGCCGTATTGCTTCACACAGTTCTTCCCCGTGCGCTTCAATAAACTTCGGTAACTCACTGGTCTTCATGCGGTCGACGCCCGCACTTCCTTTGTTACTCATCACTTTACACTTGGCTTCTTCCAGGTTTTCCTTGGATAGAATCCGTTCTATCATTTCTGTTGTCATGTCTGCTTTTTCCTTTCCGTCGCTTGTTATCCCCCAATCTTCACAACCCTGGAGGCTGAACACAGATTGTTCTGAGGGGATAACCTACATTCATGAATCTCAAAGCTGGTTCTTTGTTCTGCCCTTTGCTCCATTCCCATTACGGAACTTCTTCGCTACTATGGCTTCTGCTGAGAGTCTGCCCCCTTGGGCATTCCTTATCGTTCGTTGTTACTGCGTTTCCACTGCGTGACGTTCTTCACCTCGCTTCCACGTCGATAAGGTCTCCCCGAAGAAGGTGTGATAACTTTCCTCTCGTGTAGCCTCCGAATTTACTGTTTCGCCATGTTCGGCAACTTGGACTTCTCTTTGTTGCGCAAGGTCGTCCAGGCTAGCAGCCTCATATTCGGTTTCTGTTCGTAAGCCCGAGATTTTGCCCGTTGGTTTTCCCAACATCCAGCTTCCTTCAGCCATTACCTCACGGTAATCGCCTTGCCTTCGGCTAGCGCTTTAATGCTTGTTGCCACAACCGCGCAACGGACTTTCACCGTCTAGTTATCACCCATGTCGGGTGTACGCAAACAGGAGAGCGTGGTTCCCATGAACCGCGCTCTCCGTCCTATACTTTGTCATTATTCCATCCCGCGGTAGCCGTGCTTTTCTGCATGTCCAAGCAGATAAAGGAAGGCAAAGGCCGGGATACGGATTAGATCTTTTCCACTTTTCGTATTGTGGACTCCAAAGTCATCGGCGGTTTTGGTCACCACGATGGAGGCCGCAGCCTCTCCGCTCAACTCCACGATGGCGGAATCATCCGGGATGGGGGCACCTTCCCGATACTTCACCTCAATGAGAATGTTCTTGGAATTGGAGTATTCGACCACAACATCGATTTCTTTGCCACGCTTGCCGCCGCGATAGTATCCCACCGATGCGGCCTGCTGATAATAAAATGCGGCTACATGCTTGTAAACAGCGGTCTCCACAACTTTACCCATCTCTACCGGGTCACTCAGCATGGAATCATCCATTAGAACTGCATTGCGGATGGCCGCATCGGCAATATAGATTTTGGGGCTGGCTTTGAGAACTTTTTTCCCCGCCATATTGACAGGCCAACTCTGATAAATCAAGTTGGCGCTTTCCAAATAGGCAATATAGTTTTCGACGGTGGGCCTGGAAACACCATTCAGTTCCTTCGCAATTGCCTCGATAGAAACGATCTCGGAAGAAACGTTGCAGAGATACAGGAAGATTCGCTCCAACTCTGTTGCGTTGCGGATCTTATAAAGGGAGGGTAGATCCCGCTTGAGCACTTTGTCCACCACATCCTCCCGCATGACCTGTTGGGCCAGGATGTCGTTGTCGGCCAGGGCCAGTTCGGGGAATCCGCCTACTTGCAGATAGCGGTTAAAGTGGTTCTGCACCTTAGAGAGCTGCAACATGATCTGGATGCGTTCCTGCTGAGTCTTATACAGCAGTGGGGTGATCTTCAAATCATCCGGCAGGTTGGGGCGATCCACATTCAGCAGCTCACAGTACTCATAGAAAGACAGTGTGGGGACCTGGATGGCCGACCATCGTCCGGCACCGCTCTCCTGGCTCCCTTTGACCAAAACCGGACTAGCCGATCCGGTAGCTACCATCTTGGTGTCCGGCTGCATGTCATAGATCGTTTTCAGCCATTTGTCCCAATCCTGCGCGTACTGAATCTCGTCAAAAAAGTAGTAGACATCCTGATTCGGATAGATGTTTTCGTGATAGCAATCCAGAATCTCGTTCATAGCGCTCAGCTTCAGCATGGGATGATCCATGGAGATAAAGACGATCTTCTGAGGCGGCACGTCGCTTTGGAGCAATGCCTCGATCATCTGGTACTGTATGGTGGTCTTTCCCACCCGTCTTGTCCCGGTTAAGACGACTGTGCGCCGGATGTCCGTCTGATTCAGGCGTTTCATGGCCTCGTAAAAGGCGAACCGCTTATAGGTTTTGGACAGTTTCGGGTTTACAACTCCTGTTTTCCACCAGGGGTTGTAGGAGACCAGCACTTTTAGCAGCCCTTCCTTGCTGATGATTGCCATACATCCACCTCCTTTAACCATAAAGTAACGCTAATCTTCATTTTTGTCAACTATTATTTAAACTGTACTTGCAATAATTACTCAATAATATTGATATTTCCACTACTATTCTATCTAAATCTGGAGGTGAGCATACCTCCGCTTTACCACCGGTATCCCTTGTGCTGAGGACCTTTGCTCTCTTGACTCTTTTCGTGTTCCCGCCTGCCAAGAAGTTCGTCTTCTTTTGCGACCGTAGGATCATACCAATCCGCTTTTGCCCGAGCCCAAGACGCCCGTGCAGAAAGATCCTGATTCGAATGTGCTTTTTCCATAACAGAAACATAGGTACGGATTCTGCACGCGATCTCATAATCTGCCGCACAGTTGACAAGTACAAGAGAGCGATCCACCTCGGCATTATATTGTTGACGTTGCTCCTCTCGCTTTCGCTCCTGCTCCCGGCGGTGCCGCTCCGCCTCACCATAGATGGAGAGCATCATATCTCCCAAACGGTCTTCCAGAACATAGGATCGGCAATCCCGAAATGTTTTTGTGCCGTTGATCCATAGGCTCAAGCGGCTATTGTAAACGGAATCATATTTACAAATCTGCGACTTCCTTGCCCAAGCATACTTTTAGCGCGCTTTTTCATATTCCAGCAACTTGAGATTTTCTTCTCTGGTTGGGTTATGTAGAATTTGGTCAGTCGCCTCAGAAATTGTGAGTGTAACCATATCCTGGTCCCTTGCAAATTGAAGATCGTCCGTCAAGCTCCATCCAACGGTATCATCGCTTTGACCAGCGTATCGATCAATCGGAAGATTCGCGGCTGCTGTTCTTCTGAAATCCCCTGGGCAAATGCGGGTGGAACTTCCCGTCTCCCGCGGTTCCAATTTGTATGCCCAGTTTCATCTGTTAAATGCCGGAAAGACTTACCCTTATTTTTAATGAAAGACTTCGGCTGTAATGCAGAGGAGCGCACCATGGTCAACCCATGATACGCTCCTCTGCATTACAATTCTAATTGGTCCAGCCAATCGTCAAAGGACTTTCTGGAGATTCGGATGGCTGTGCCAATGCGTACGCTTTTGAAGTACCCTTTCCTGACCAGGGTATAGGCGGATGACCGTCCGATATGAAGGATGGCCGCGATCTCTTCCACCGTATAGGCGTGGGTCTGGGGCTGCAATTCTTTCTCTTTTTGTTCCATGATTTTACCTCCTGAATATGTCGCCAGATTGGCCATTTCCATGCTGCCTTGTTGGGCAGCAAATCATCCTTCCTGCTAATTTCTTGCTAATACGACTTTTGAAAAGTGATTAAAAGCAGGGGATAATAGGGACAATTTGTGATTAGGTGTATCCGCCAGTACAGCATGATATGAAACGAGAAGAAACTGTAAAGGAAGTAGAGAAGAACACATAATGGGAACGCCATACTTAAAAGGAGGATGCTCGATCCCGCTAAGCTACGACCGCATTAGCGAAATGACCACACCCTCATGCTTACGCTTGTTATTCCTCGCCATAGGTCCGGCCGGGAAGCATCGTTTTCATCGGTACATTATCCGTCGTTTCGATCAGCTTTTTCAACAGCCAATCCTTCATCTTTGCGATCTCGGCGCTGTAGCGCTTATCGTCAACGACGTTCTTTTCCTCAAACGGATCCTGGCTTAAATCATAGAATTCATCTTTTTCAAACAGCCGGTAGACATATTTATAGCGCGGGCCGCGGACCATGAACGCCTTCGTGTGCTCCGGCATCCTGGTCTGCGCTTCCAAGCGCGGCCAGTAAATCGATTCCCGGCCGGTATAGCCCTCCATCGCCTGCTTTTCACCTTTGATTCGGCCGCCTTCGCTAAGCACGTATTCATGCAGCTCAACATCATCCAGAAACAAAGAGGTCAGCGATTTTCCAAACTGCGTATAGTCCAATTCATAGCCCATCAGCTCCGCAACCGTCTGCGGGATATCGTTCAGCTCCACCATCGCGGAACAAGTCCTTGCCTGATACGGCGTTCCCTTGGCGGGACGGATCAGACACGGAATGTGCACAAGACAATCCTCAAACGTGTTCTGAGTCTTTTCCACCAGGCCATAATCCCCAGTGAAATCGCCGTGATCCGCAAACGCGATCACATGCGTATCATCGTAATAGCCTTCCGCTTTCAGTGCGCCGATCACGCGGCCGAGCTGATGATCCAATTTTGCGACCATGCCGTAATATGTCGCCCGGATCTCACGGAAATCCGCGTCCGTCAAAGACGTCAGATTCTGATTCTGCCGGATCCGGTAAAGCAGGCTCGGCTTATCCTTCAGTTCTTCGATATTGTGCGTTTTTAGCTGAATCTGATCGCGATCAACGCTTGAAAACCACGGCTGTTCCACTTCATAGGGCGGGTGCGGCAGATTCAGCGAGACATACAGACAGAACGGTTCCTTCAGTTCCTTGTTCCGGATCATCTCCAATGTCCGTTCAATCACCAGATCATCCTGCGTCTTCGCCGCTTCTTCCTTCGTCATCTCACCGAAATAGAAGGAATAATAATGCGGATTCTCCGCGATCTCAGCCGGCGAAACCGCTTGACCGATGCGATGGATCGCATTGGTACTCATTTCATAGCCGATGTACTCCAGGTCACACGTCGCCTGCATTTCAGCTTCGTCCTGACGGTTGAAATAATGCGATTTCCCCATCAAATACACATGATAACCATTCTTTTTCAATGATTTCATAAGACTTGGATCTTCTTTTTCCAGGAAGTAATGAATCGTCCGGTGTCCGTTGGTGTGCGGATACCAGCCGGTATTGAAGCTGCAGCGGCTGGGAACACAGATCGGCGACTGACAGAACGCGTTCTCAAACAGAATTCCTTCGTCGGCCAGCGCGTCGTAATTCGGCGTCGTCAGCTCAGTATTGCCCAGACAGCTCAGGCTGTCTGCCCGCAGCTGGTCCGCGATAAAAAACAAACAATTTTTCTTTTTTTCCATAGTATCCTTTCCTAGGCGGGCATGCGAGGTCAGTCTAAATCTTCGCCCCGGGAAGCGATCACTTTTTTCAGCCAGGTATAGGAATCCTTCGGAATCCGCCGGCCGCTTCCCTTTCCCTCGTCGTCGATATCCGTGTAAATAAAACCATACCGCTTACTCATCTCGCTGGACGAGCAGCTGACGATGTCCAGCGGAGCCCAGAAATAATACCCCCGCAGATCCACGCCGTCCGCCAGCGCTTCCTTCATCTGCCGGATGTGCTCACGGTAAAACGCAGGCCGATAGTCGTCATGAATATGACCGTCCTCCGTTATTTGATCGAACAATCCGATCCCGTTTTCCGTGATATAAATCGGGCATTGATAGCGGTCGTAAAACAAATTCAGAAACGTGCGCAGTCCCAGCGGATCCACCGACCAGCCCCACGGATTAGCGGGAAGCTCCGGATTGCGGAACACTTCGTTGCCCTGTTCAAAATGGGTCTGATCACACAACCGGGTGTAATAATAGGAAAAGCTGAAAAAGTCGCAGTGATGAGTCAGTTTTTCTTCTTCCGCCGGTGAAATCTGAATCTTCCAGCCGTTGTCTTTAAAATAGCGCAGCGCATAGCCGGGAATTTTTCCGCGCACCAGTACATCGCCGTAGAAGTATTCCATCTGGTTATGCCGCACCGTGGCCAGCACATCCCCCGGCCGGCATGTCGCCGGGTAGGCCGGACCGCCGCACAACATCATCCCGATCTCGTTATCTGGATAATGCTCATGGGCATATTCGGTAATCCCCGCGCAGGCGATCATCTCGTTGACAACGCCCTGCATTTTCGCTTCCGCCAGATTGTCCACCTGATCGCTGGCAATGCCGAGATGATTAAACGATTCGTGCGTGATCAGATTGATCTGATTCACCAGAATCCATTTTTTCACCTTATCATGATACCGGTCGAGCAGCACTTTCCCGTATTTCTCAAAAAAACCGATCATTTCCTTGGAATACCACCCGCGGTAGTTCAGCGTCAGATTCAGCGGCATCTCGTAATGCGACATCGTGATCATCGGCTCCATCCCGTTAGCCAGGATTTCGTCAATCAGGCGGTCATAGAATTCCAGCCCTTTTTCATTCGGTTCAGCATCGTCGCCCTGCGGAAAAATCCGCGCCCAGTTGATCGACGTCCGAAACGACGTCAGCCCCAGTCCATCCTTTCCCAGAAGTTTCAGGTCTTCTTTGTAAGTATGGTAAAAGTCAATCCCGCGGCGTTTCGGAAAATTCCGTCCTTCCGTCTGGACCGCGTTCTGAATGACTGCGGTCGTGATTTCAGCGTTGTTGCGTTTCTCCAATGGAATGTCTTTTTGATATTCGTTAATATCCGCGACGCACAGGCCTTTTCCATCCTCAAATGCCGCGCCCTCCATCTGATTCGCCGCAAATCCGCCGCCCCACAGGAAATCCTTGCCGAAATGAATGTCATTCATCTTCGTATTCTCCTTTCCTGTTAAAGCAGCGAGATCAGTTCTTCGCTCAGCACATGAATCGTATCGGCGGACATCATCAGATCCTCAGCATGCGTTAAAATCATCCGGAGCGGTACAGTTTCACCCGCGGCTTCCTGCTGGATCAGCTGCATGTGGACCTTTTCCGCCTCGATCAGGTGCTGATTGCCTTCCGCCAACAGCTCCCGCGCTTTCGTCTTATCCGCATCCTTCGCGTGTCTTAACGCTTCGACGAAGCATGAACGGGCTTCCCCGGCGAATGTGATGATCTGAAAGCAGATTTCTTCGTATTGTTCCGGACTCATGCGACGCCCATCGCTTTCTTCGCATCTTCCAGCACTTTTTTTCCGTCGATTTTACCATAGGCAAGCATATCGATCAGAACGACCGGAATCTCCGGAAACTCCTTGACCAGCGCGTCATAGCTGAACCGCAGCTGCGGCCCAACCATCAAAATATCGATCGTGCCCCGTTTTTCCCGCACATAGGCGTTGCCGACCGCTTCGATCGTACATTCAAAACCCTGTTCCTCAGCGGCGGTTTTCATGCGTTTGACCATCAGGCTTGTAGACATTCCGCTTGCGCAGACTAAGAGAATATGTTTCATCGTGCACCTCGCTTTTTCCAGGCATCGCTGCCAAACCGGAAAGGCGCTTTGTCTCCGCGCCTTCTCCGTGATTTAATTTTTCGCTTCCAGCTGGCCTTGTTCCTTCAGCAGCTGCTTATCGTACATCTTAACGAACGGCAGATACAGAAGCACATCCAGGGCGATCAGCAGGATCCAGACAACCGCAGCCTTCCAGTCCAGTGTTGCCAAAGCCAGCTGAATCGGCGAAGGAAGAACCCACGGTACGTTGATGAACATCTTACCGATGATGTTCGTGCTCATCAGGAAGTAGAAAATCGTCGTATTGATCATCGGGACAAAGATAAACGGAATAAACAGATAGCTGTTCAGAACGATCGGATAGCCGTAAACGATCGGTTCGCTGATATTGAAGATCGTCCCAGCTCCGCCCAAGCGTGTAATCGCCTTTAAATGATCGGATTTGGCGACGATCAGCGCAGCGATGACCAGGGCCAGGGCAGCGCCGCTGCCGCCGGTGTTCATGATCGCGTTGTTCGGCGAATAACAGAAGATATGCGTCATTGACTGTCCAGCCGCATACGCTTCGGCATTCTCCGCCAGATTGATCAACAGGACAGAGCTCATGACGGAATTAACGATATTGCCGCCGTTAACGCCGATCACCCAGAGCGCGTTGAGCAGGAAGACATAGATCAACATTGCCGGCAGCGTATCGGAAGCACTCAATAACGGCTTGAAGACGTTCAGGATGAAATCCGGAATGATAACGCCGGTTGCTTTCAGGCACAGAACGTTAAGCAAATAGAAGACGATGACGTTGATGACCAGCGGGATCAGCTGTTCAAACGGCGCCGATACGTTCGGAGGTACGGAATCCGGCAGTGTGATTTTGATATTTTTCTCAAATAAGACATGCGTGATAAAGACTGACAGACAGGACACGAACATCGCGAAGAACAATCCCCGTCCGCCTAAGAAGCCCATCGAAATACCGCCGTCAAAGGAACAGCCGATCATGAAGAACAAGACCGCCGACGTCATGCACGAAGTCATTTTATCCAGCTTGTATGATTCAGCCAGATTGTATGTGATCGCTAGCAGACAGTAAACGGAAAGCATATTCATCGTCACGTTGTTCACCAGCGCCGCAAACGTGCCTAAACTCCCCTGTGCAAGACTTTGCCATAAGGCGAGCACGCCGTAGAAGAAGTTTCCTTCCCCAAGAATTGCCGGATCCGGGGCGGCCGTAATCAATGTCGCCAGTCCGCCGACGATGGTGACTGGAATGGAAATGGTAATACCTCGGACAATCGCAGATGTAAAATTATTGTTTTGAATGAACGCAGAGAATTTACCCAGTGGCTTTTCCAAAATCCCCATTATTTTCTGCATAATACCATGTGTAGAGTAAATCTACATCCTCCTTTCATAACAGGAACCGAGCTGATGTGTAATCTATTTGCAAATATTTCCCACATCTTCATTCTTGCATGTTTTGAGAAATTTATCAATATATAAATGAAAAATTTCCTAAAAATAGATTTTCCCAGTTTCTTCCACCAGGCTTTATGCTATAATATAAAATATGAATATCATCGATCGCATTGAAGCGGCAAAGCCGAATTTCACAAAAAGTGATGAACTGATTTACAATTGCATTAAGGAAGACTACTGGATTATCATCCGTGAAGCTTCCACCATCGTCGATTTAGCGGAGAAGTGCCGCGTTTCCAAATCGGCTATTTTGCGTTTCGCAAAAAAACTGGGCTATTCCGGTTATTCTGAATTCAAATATGACTTCTCCCTCGTCGGCCACAGCAGCGTGCCCGAGGAAGTACATGAAAGCAAATTTGATTACATCCTCGATTCCTATACATTGGCCATTAAAAATATCCGCCAGTATTTAAAAGAACAGGATTTCATCACCCTGGCGAAGAAAGTGCTCCGCGCTAAAAAGATCCGGCTGTGCGGCTACAACCGTTCAGGCTTTACGGCGATGCAGTTTAAATACCGGCTGATCAATATCGACATTGAATCCGAAGTCGTCACCGATACGCTGATGCTGAACGTGCTGGCTTCCTCCTCCGCCGAGAATGAAATCTTCTTTTTCTTCACGGTCCGGGGTATCAGCTCAACGCCGCTCAATGCGTTTATCCAGACCTGTTACGAAACAAAGAAAACGGTCGTGGTCGTCACGATGAATCCCAATACAATATACAAAAAATACGCGACGCATTTCATCCTGCTGCCCAACATCAAGGTTAAAGGCGTCTTCCTGGACGAACAGGCCATTTTTCATATCTTTATTGAAATCCTGGTTTCCTACATCAGCGAACGGCTTTTGATTGAGGAAAATCAGACGTCAGGCCAAGGATCATGAACGTCCCGGAAAAAGCCAGTTCGTTTGGCCTGAGCTTAGCCAGCCGTTTATGCTCAATCGTCAACGACAGTCCCGCAACGTCCGTGGAAACTGTCTTGGCCGAATATCTCCTGCAGCATTACAACACGCTGGATACGTTGAATATTTATCAGTTCGCCGAAGCCTGCCGTGTCCCCCGCAGCAGTATCCATCGGTTCTGCGGGAAAATCGGCTACGCCAATTTCAGCGAGCTCAAGCTCTCCTGCCGCCGGGAAGCGGATTCCTACCGGTATTTTACGGAGCTTTCCGGAAGACACGACTTCCGCGATCAGCTGGGACATGAAATCATCCACATGGTCTCCGATATGAATCGCCGGATCAGTGAAGACCTGCTGGGCGAACTGGCGGATCAGATTGAAGAAGCCCGCTCGGTTTTCCTGCTGGCCTCTTATTCCGCGATTTCTGCGCTCAAAGATTTCCAGCGGCCGATGGTGCTGTGCGGGAAACTGGTCAACGTTGTCGCTTCGCCGCACGCTCATGACAAACTGAAAAAAGCGTCCAAGGAGGATCTGATTCTCGTCGTTTCCGCGATGGGAAAATTTGCGGAAACCTACAACGGTTTCATCCAGCCGCTGCCCGGGAAAAAAATCCTGGTTACCGCCTCGCATCACAAAGAAATTCAGACGCCTTACGATCAGGTCATCATAATCAGCTCCATCGACGGCCACCACATAAAAACCGCCTATGCCAAATATGGCATCAGTTATTTTTTTGATAATTTATACAGTCTTTATTATCGCAAATATGGAATTCTCCAAAATCAAGCTAGGCAAACAGCCGCCTGAATCCAGGCAGCTGTTTTCTATTTCTAAAGCGATTGGGAGTTAATCCAAATCCCGGCCGTTGGACGCGATCACTTTTTTATACCAGTCAAAGGAATCCTTCTTGTAGCGACGGTAGGTGCCCTGACCAAAATCGTCCGCATCGACATAGATAAATCCATACCGCTTACTCATTTGCACGTCGCCCATGCTGACAAGATCGATACAGCCCCACGGCGTATAGCCCATCAGCTCAACGCCGTCGTCAATCGCCGCACGCATCGCTTCAATATGTTCGCGCAGATAATTGATCCGGTAGCGGTCATGGATTGATTCGTCGTCTTCCAGCTGATCGAACGCACCCAGTCCGTTTTCCGTAATAAAGCATGGCAAATGATACCGGTCATACAATTCATTCAAGGCAATCCGCAGTCCCATCGGGTCGATTGTCCAACCCCAGTCGGATGCCTGTAAATATGGATTTTTCTGTTGCTTGACAAAATTTTCAAACGGTTCCACCTTGCCGGGTTCACTGGTGATCACGCTGGTGAAGTAGTAGCTGAACGAGATAAAATCGACCGTGCCCGCCTTCAAGATGGCTTCATAATTATCAATATAATCAAGGGTAATGTTTTGTTCTTCATAATATTTTTTTATAAAATACGGATACTCGCCGAAGACCATCACGTCGTTAAAAAACAGGTTGAACTGATCGCTTTTCTGGGTCAAGAATACGTCTTCCGGCTTGCAGGTCAGCGGGTAGGTTTGCGAACGCTGCGTCATGTTGCCGATCAGAATCCCCGGCGCTGTGTCATGCGCGTATTTCACGGTTAATGCGCTGGCGATGAATTGGTGATGCAGCGCCTGATGAATACAGGACAACCGGTTCCGTTTGCTTTTCTCGACAAACAGACCGCCGCCTAAATAGGGACTCCAACAGATCATATTGATCTCGTTGAACGTCAGCCAGTATTTGACTTCCTGTTTATATTCATCGATCAAAAACTTTGTGTAATTTAAAAAATAGTCGATCACAACCGGGTCTTCCCAGCCGTTGACAGTTTCTGTCAGCACCGCTGGAATATCGTAATGGATCATCGTGACCAGCGGTTCAATGTTATATTTATGGCATTCTCTGAAAATTTGATGGTAGAATTCGACGCCTTCCTTCACCGGTTCTTTTTCCAATCCCGTGGGAAACAGACGCGACCAGGCGATCGACATCCGGAATGTCTTAAACCCCATCTCACCGAACAAACGAATATCTTCTTTGTAATGATGATAAAAATCGTTGCCGCGGCGGAAGGCCAGATTCGTCTGGCACGCCTTCGCCTTATTTTCCAGATATTCTTCTTCCGTGATCTGCATCAGACTGCGGCCGTTTCTTTCTGCCAGCGGAATGTGCTTGAGATAATCAAGATGCGACAACCCCCGGCCGCCTTTGTCAAAGCCGCCCTCCAGCTGAGCTGCGGACGTTGCGCCGCCCCATAAAAAACCGTTTGGAAATTCCTTTTTCATTCGCTGTTTCAGCCTCCTTTAATTGGCTTTATCTTAGCATTCACAGCTTGAAAAATGGGTACCAAACGATGCTACCTGGCGAAAGGCTTTACCTCTTTAAATTGAAAATTAATGATTACAATCTGGCCTCTGGGCCTATTTATTGCCGCCTTCGATAAACGGAATCGCTCCGTATTGGCCTGTTAAATACTCTTTTTCTACTTTCATATCTTAACGAGCAGAAAAATCATACAGGGAAAATAAGTCCTTTGACGCTGTCTTCTCATTTTTTTCAATAAACCAAATTTGATCTGATTTATAGATTTTATCATGACAATTTTACAGTTTTTTACGAAATGGATATTCTTTAATAAAAGACAATCCCTTGAAGAATACTCACAAGAGGAGTACTTCTTAATCAAGACTAGGGCAGCAACTTGTTTTCTTCTGAGTTATTATATCATTTCTCACTAAATTTCCAACTCTTTTGAGTTTGCTTGGCCGAAGTATACTTTTTATAAGCTTTAGGTACTCTTAAAATGGTTTAACAAAAAAACCGGAAATCCTGACAAGACTTCCGGTCACTCATCAATTGGTGTTCCCGAGGCGATTCGAACGCCCGACACCCGCCTTAGGAGTATGGCTTACCATGTGATACACGGTTCGGATGTAACTTCCAATATCATCCCTTACGCAGAATGACTTGTAGTAAACGAACTTTATGGTGCAAAACACCTATTCTGACGCAGTTTTATGTGTCCGTTGGGTGGTCCTATTAGCAAATTCTTAGCAAGAGGACACCCAGCCAAAGCCGATTGCTACTGCCATTCTTCACTTCCTTAGTTAAAATGACAAGGCAAATACATGGAGGTTACTATGGACAAGAAAGAGAAAAAGTCACTGCCGGAACCGCGCACATATACCGTGGAACAGATTGCGGCCATGCTCAACATCGGCCGCACGACCGCATATCAGCTCGTCAAGCAGGAGGAGTTCAGGATCGTCCGCATAGGCAATGCGATCCGCGTTTCCAAGAAATCTTTTGACGAGTGGCTGGAAAGTTTAGAATTGTGAATATCGCAAGAAACGCCGTAGGCTCAAAAAACCTATGGCGTTTTTTTATACCCGTTTTTGAAGGAGGCTGGCAATGAAACTGACAGAAGCAGAAATGAGGATGGTGTTTCAGATTGAAAGTACCA